>Ga0115000_10001222_pt1 | contig 22945 bp, 17 predicted proteins | sample ArcticOcean_MG_C_6_FD_89690 | JGI IMG/M metagenome (GOLD analysis project Ga0115000, IMG submission 89690) | Marine microbial communities from western Arctic Ocean - ArcticOcean_MG_CB8_128 | ecosystem: Environmental > Aquatic > Marine > Oceanic | place: Arctic Ocean: Canada Basin | collected... | reverse complement strand
GATGGTCGTGAGGCGGGTGGTTGGGTTGGGAGTTGGGCGGGTTTCGCTATTGTGCTCTCTGTACGAGATCACCCTGCCAGAGTGGGGGGGGGGCGAGTTTTGGGGGCGAGTATTGTAGCTTTGCGTAAACATAATAAAAACACATCTCATCGTTTCAAAGAGAAGCGGGGAAAAGCAAAAGCCATCAGATGGGGGAAGGAGGAGTGAAACTCCCACCTCGCCCGACGCGCGGTCGCCGCATGACGCGCATGCTCGAAGACGAAGACTCCGCGGACGAAGAGTTCTGGAACCAAGACGCGTTCAAAGAGGAACACGAAGACAGCGAGTACGAAAGCGAGGAGGAAATCGCGGACGTTTTTGATAAAGATTTCGACGAGGAGGAAACGAGCGAAGACGAGGAGGAAGTGGAAGTGAGAACGGAACGACGGAGGAAGACGATGAAAGCGCCGGAGAGAAACGAGGCGACGAAGAAGAAGAAACCTACGGCGATGGCAGAGATGGAAGGGATGGAGAAGGGTGCGAGTGATACTGCTGCTGCTGGTAGTGGTGCGTATCAAGAACAACGACAACAACAACAGACGGCGACGACGGAGCCGGCGGTGGTCATACCGCAGGAACTTCGAGTCTCGTCGCGCGCGTCCGCGAAGGAGATTCGTGAAAGGTCCGAGGCGTTGCAAAGAGAGAGAAAATCGAGACCGCAAATCGTGCGACCAAAGGTGGAGTACGTCGTTCCGACCATGGAGGAGATGATCAAAGAGGCGAAGATTACGGAGAAGAAGAATTTAATCGAGTTGGAGCACTTGTTGCACTTGGAGGAAGAGCAAAAGAAGAAGAATCAGATGATGGATAGGAAAAAGCGGTACGACGGACCGGCGATTCGGCAGAGAAGTTTGAAAGGCGATAAACCGGGGAAGATTGTGTACGAGTTAATCCGAGGCGCGGTGAGTGAGAGAGACGCGCCGGAGTTTTATTTGAGAAGCGAAGATCAAGCGCCGTCGACTTCGGCGAAAGAGGAGAAAATTTGCGCGATTACCGGGTTACCGGCAAAGTATCGGGATCCGAAATCAGGGTTGTATTACGCCACGATTGATGCGTTTAAGCAGTTGCGGTTGCAACAGGAGAAGAAAGAGGCGGAAGAGAAGGAGAACGCGACGATAGATGTAGAGGTAAAAGTAGAAGACGGACAAGAACAAGAACAGGAACAACCACCAACGCGCAGGTCGATTTGGGATCCACCCATTCCAGGGGCGTTGACGCATCGCGAAATCGCGCAAATAGCCAAGAAGAAAGCCGAAAAGGAAGAGCAAGCCGCGATGCAAGCGTTTTTGAAGCAGCAAGAGGAGGTTAAAGTCGCCGCGGCGGCGTTGCGCAGAGAAAAACAAGGCAAACCGGCGAAGGTCGCGCCGCAGGCGAAGCGCACAAAGGCGCAAATCAAGAAAGCGAAGGAGGCGATGAAACGAGAAGAGGAAGAGAACAAAGATTTGCGAGGTCCTGGTCGATGGTTGTCTTTGAAGACTATATTGGCGAGGCCAGAGTTGGACGTCCCAGCCACTGGTCCTCGATACCCTCGACCAGTGCTCGAAGGCTTCTCGAAACCGGGCATCCCGCAGTACGTCGTCCCGACGCCGAAATCGGTCGACGAACGACCACTCGACGAAGAAGACATTAAAATCGAACAACCGAACTTCGACAACGGCAATCGTGGTGCTACCATCGCAGTTGTTGGTGGTGAAGATACCGTGGAGATTGAAGGTATTCATTCCCGGGATATGGATCACATCGACGCCTGCGATATCATGGCCATCGAAGACAACGAAGAGGAAGACGACGCGATGACAAACTCGGATGATTTCACCGTCGAAGATGCCTCGGAGGACGAAGAAGACGACGAAGGTACGATCGAAGAAGACGAACGCGCGGCTTTAGAGGAGGACGACGAGCGTTTGAATATAACTGCCGAGGAGGAAAAGAACGCGCTCGAGGACGAGGCGAACATCCCGATCGAAGAACTCCTGCGCCGATACCAATCGAACAATCGACGCTTTGGTGAAATAGAACCGTCTTCATCGCCGGAAAACTCCTCTGACTTTGATCGAGACGAAGACGGGGATGATTCTGAAGATAACGAATCGACGTTAGAGGAGGACGAAAAAGCGCTTCAAGAAGACGAAGACATGTTAGATGCGGACGAGGAAAAGAAGCGTTTGGAAGACGAAGCGAACATGCCCATCGAAGAGCTGATGGCGAGATACCAGCAACAGCACTAAGGCTAAAACGACGTCAAAAAGCGAATGAGATAGTACAGATGTATAGCGAATAATGTAGAATAGAAAATTGAAACGTCGTGTATTAGGAGTATAACGTAAATAGTTGTTTGTGCTCTTTGACTTGACTCTTGACTGCCTCTCAAAAAGGTCGACCAAACGACGCTTTTCCTTCATTGTGAAGACCACTCTTTCATCATCATGCAGCGTGGGAGAAGAAGCTCCGTAACAATATTGCGCCAACTGCTCCTCGTCTCTCGAACGCCCTTCTTCAGTATCAACAACTGCGCGCCTACGAAAAAACTATACGCGGCAAACCCTCTGCCGTTGTTCGACGACGAAAACGACGGAAAGACTAAAACCGAATGGAAAAAGCGACGACAAACGACGGCGAATGAGATAAAACCGAAGGCGAATACGAATCAACATTTTTCCATGCTCACGGACACGTTTAACCGCCACCACGACTATTTGCGGATATCTCTGACGGAAAGGTGCAACTTGCGATGTCTCTATTGCATGCCAGAGGATGGGATCGATTTAGCGCCGAAAGATGATTTATTAACGACCGAGGAGATTGAACGTTTGGTGAAGTTATTCGCGAAAGAGGGCGGGGTGAGGAAAGTTCGTCTGACGGGTGGAGAACCGACGGTGAGGAAAGATTTAACAGACATAGTGGAACGAATATCGAGGATAGATGGGATAGAACACGTGGCGATGACGACGAATGGCGTCGCGTTGAAGAGTAAACTTGACGCGTTGAAACGGAACGGTTTGAAGTCGATCAACGTGAGTTTAGATTCGTTGGTAAAGGCAAAATTTGAGTTCATGACGAGGAGAGACGGGTTAGAGAAAGTGTTGAAATCAATCGACGAGGCTATTCGGATCGGGATAGAGGCGGTTAAAGTAAATGTCGTCGTCGTGAGAGGGCAGAACGACGACGAGTTGTTAGATTTTGTGCAATTCGCGAAAGAGAAACCAGTCAACGTGAGGTTTATTGAGTACATGCCGTTCAACGGGAACAAATGGGAGACGCGAAAAATGGTATCCTACGCGGAAATGTTTGATACCATTCAAAAAAAGTACCCATCGATTGCGCGAATCCCGGATGAAACCAAATCTGAGGTTGGGAAGAACTTCCAAATCGACGATTTTCAAGGCACGGTGTCCTTCGTGACGAGCATGACGAACCATTTTTGCGGCGGGTGTAATCGATTGCGTATATTAGCGGATGGAAATTTGAAAGTGTGTTTGTTTGGTAACGCCGAAGTATCTTTGCGAGACGCCATGCGCGTAGATAACGCGTCCGACGATGATTTGAAGGCCATCGTTGAAGGCGCGGTGAAGAGAAAGAAAGCGAAACATGCTGGCATGGAGAATTTAGCTTTCATGGAAAACCGGTCGATGATACGCATTGGAGGATAATAATACTGATGATAACATTAGAAGAGAGTATTTGTATAGTAGTGTAGTAGCAACCGTTAAGGATTTATTTTAGCAGCATCAAAACGGCGAGCTCGCGCACATGACAAACTTTGCGTGTTTCTCCTTCCCCGCTCTCGAGTAACATTCAGCCAGTTGAATCACCGTATCTACAATCGCCTTCTCCCCGTTCGCCATCGCGTTCAAGCAATCTTCCGCGTCGTCCTCGGCTTTCACTTTTTCTTTACTCTCGTCCACGAACTGATCTCTACCCGGTCCTTTCCTCGTGTCTAAAATCTTTCTAATCTCAGCCACCGAGCTCGTCTCGCCCCAACCGGCTCTTTCAATCATCCGATCGAGCGATTCTCGGGTTTCAAACGTCGACCAAGGACACTGCACGCCCGATCGCGCGAAATCTCTCGCCTCTTCCATTCGATTCAACGACGCGTACACGTCTGAAATAAACGCGTACACTTCGCCACAATTTTGAAACTGATTCTTAAACACGTCGCACGCGACCAACGCGGACTCTTCGTCTTTCCTCTCCAAATGCCGCTCGACTAAACCTCTCAAAGAGCTCGGAAACCTCCCAACTTTCATCGTCAAATATTGGTCCAAAGTCAACTTTTCCTTCTTTTCTGAATAGTCGTTTAACTCGTACGCGTTCTTCCCGACTTCCCCGCTGGCGTCAAACAGCGCTCTCTCCGCGCCGTCCGTCGCCGCTTCCTCGACGACAATCTCGCGGTGGATAAATTCCCTTGGATTTCTCGCCAAAAGTGTCAAAAACTTCCCGCACGAGGACACGCGAACGATGGATAACGAATCCACGTCGTCGTGTGGAATGTAAATCCCAATCGTCGTCGACGTCGCTAACTCTTTCGCGACCGGAACCACCAGCGGGTGCACGTTTCTCCTCTGGTTCGGTTCCACGATTTCCAAACCTTCTTTCGCTCGTAACACGTCGAGTAAAGATTGGATTTGAAGTTCCGTGTTTTTCGTTCGCGCGATGGAGGCGGCGTTCTCGATGTATTCCGAATGTGTCGTGGACGACGACGCGGATGCGCGAATTTGGTTTCTTCTTCTTCTTCTCCTACTTAAACTACTTCTTCTCTCGTCGAGGATGGTGTCCGTATCTCTTCTTTTCTGCCGATGCATCATCGGCTCGCGAAGACAATAATGATGATTTCTTCTTCCCGCAACAACACCAATTTCGAAAGACGACGTAAACGACGACGCGAGATGATGATTTGACGTCATCGTTCTCTCTCTCTCTCTCTCTCTCTCTGTCTCTCTCTCTTGCTTTTATCTTTTCTTTGAGGACTTTTGTGGTGGAATTCGTGCTTCTACGAGAAAGAGGAATCCAAAGATGAAAAAAAACCTAAACACATTTGTTGACTAAAAAAAAAGCTCTTCGACAGACAGAAAAGAGACAAAAAAGCAGAGAAAAACCTCCAGAGGTTTTCGGTGTTAAAATTCCTTTCTATAGAGCAGTAGTATTCTGCACAAAAGGAACTCTACTCTCTCTCGCGAGACGAGAAGAAGCGCGGGTTGCACCACAGCTTCTTTTTCCCTCTTTCCTCTCTTTCGCTTTCGAACACTACCACCACTCATTCGCGGCGTAAAAAAGCGTCGTAAATCTCAATCTCATCGAAGGAGAAGCGTTTTTTCCAATCGCTTTTTTATTTACACGTCAGCATTTGTTGTCGGCAAAAAAAGAACTTCGATCGATGAACGGGTACGCGCGGTGCACGGTCCCGCCGATCTTAGTCAACGCGCGACCGAAAAATAACAACAACAATAACAACGTTGGTAACAACAGCACTTCTCCGACAGCAGCGCCGACGCCGAAGCGAACGAGCGAGGACCGAGACGATGCCAAATTTGGGGGCGTGGTGAGTCAGCAACAACCTCTTCACCACGAAAGAGGACAAAGACGGAAAAAATCGGTTCGGTTTACGGAAACGCCGGATGAAGTCGTAGGGACGGCGGAGGATATCGATCGATCGTCGATTTCAGCGCCGAAGAGGTGCGACGTGTGCAACGTACATCTGGTTGGGTTCGTGTGGGAGTGCGGCGCGTGCTGCGAACGAGAGAAGGAGACGGAGACGACGACGAAAAATGATGGAAGCGGCGAAGATGCGATGTCATCACGCGGAGAACAACATCAAGTACAACATTCACCTTCTTGTCAAGCGTGCGAGGAGTTAGTCGGGGTTGGAAGAATGGCCGTTCGCGAGGAAGAGAGAGTGAAGAATACGATGTTGGAGATTGGGCCGCAGTCGCCGCACCAGAGTCAAGGGACGGTGTTTAATAGTGGGAATGCTGCTTCGAGTGGTGCCGATCGTGGGTTTTCGCCTAGGTCCAGTAACAACAACAACAATAGCAACATAGAAGAAGGAGAAGGTGCTTCAAAAAAAGGGTTCCGACTGTGCGTGAGTTGTTATCAGATGCACGCGAGGTTATCGATGAGTCGAACGAGGTTTTTGGACGAAAGGAAACGGAAGGAGGAGGAGAATCTCAGAAAGCAGACGATTTCGTCGTCGTCAGATGATACGATTACTATCACACCTACGACGACAACTACGACTCTTCCCGCGCCTGTTTTGAACAACACGACGGCATCCGTGCCGACGGCAGAGGCGACGCCGGAAGAAAAAGAAACCGTCTTCTCCGCCGGTCAAAACAACTCTTTATGGTTACAACTCGCCGAACAATTACAAATTCACGAGCACGATCCTCAAAACTTCATTCGAACTGGATTAGACGACCAATTGGCGCTGGAAGAAATCATACGCGATCGAGCGACGCTCATGGTCAACGGTGAAGACCGACTGGGAAGAATTTTGAAAGAAGCGACGCGAAGGATGGACGCGGCGAATCAAAACGCCGCGGAAAGTCCCGAAAACGAAAACTCCAACGGTATGCATCAGAACGAAGAGGAACTCGCGCCGGCTCTTTGATATCACAAACAACGAGACCGTGATGACAACTGGTAGTAAATAAACATACTGTACTTGTATTAATGAATTTATGTGTATCAAACTCAACAAAAACAATTTGTTTTCTCAGGCGAGCGTTTTTGGATAGATACTTTCATCACTTCTTATTCATGTTCTTTTCTTGCTGCATGAACGCTCTTCTGCCTTCGGAAACCGCCTCCTCGAATCCATTCTTCAGATCCGCGTTATTCTCGTCCAAGCGCAAACCTTCAAAAAACGCTACCGCGGCGCCCTCGAAATCGTTCATCGCCCTCGCCGCTTTGCCTTCACGAAACCAGGCTTTCAGGTAGGTTGGGTCGAGTGATCTCGCAGTGACGGCGTCTTTTCTCGCTTCCAAATAATCGTTCAGTTTTTCTTTACAAGCGGACCTGTTCGCCCACACTTTCGCGTTCCACTCGTCGGTTTCCAAACTTTTCGTGTACGCGTCCAAGGCATCTTGGTATTTACCGCCGACGAACGCTTCGTCGCCAAGGCGTTTATGTTGCTCTGCTTCTTTCATTTCCTCCTCGGATAACTTCTTTTGTGGACCAAGTGTGTGCCTAGTTACGCTACTTTGTGGTAAATCGTGCAAATTTTGCTCGGGATTGCCTTCCGCTTGGCCGCTGTGTTGTCTGCGAATCTCCATGATCAAATCCTCCACGCGACGCATCACCGCTTGCGCGTTCCACTCGTCTTCTTCTTTCAAATTTTCATCTTTTTTCGTGTGCGAAAGCAAATACTCAACCACATCCTCTCTTCTACACGCGGCAGCTGCGTGTATCGCTTTCATTCCGTCTTTATCTCGCGCGTTCGCATCGGCTCCATTATTGAGTAAAACGTCAAGTGCTTTCTTTCTCGTTTCCGAGTCTTCGGGATCCGTCCCGGCCCATTTCGGGTGACTGGCGAGCACGTGCAACGCAGACATCCCACCTTCCGCTCTCTGATTTGCATCTATTTTACAATCTTCTACAACAAACCGTAAGGTTTCCACGCAGCCACTCGCGGTTGCTAACACCACAGCGCCGACTCCCGACTGCAACGTCTCGTCGCGTATCGTCTCCCCCTTCCCTTCGTCGAGTTCCCGAGAAAGCAACTTTGCCACTTCGTGAGACCCGCACCCGATTGCGAACAAAAACGGCGACCCGACATTCCCTCCACTCGCTTTCTTCTCCAACAACCTTTTTAATTCCTTCACTCTCTCCGGCCCACCACCACATTTCGTCATCAACACGTCCACCGTCTCTCTCGCGTGTTCTTCGCCGCCGTCCCACTCGGCTAAATAGTGCCACGCGTTCCTCTCGTCCTTCGACGTCACCAGCGCGTCTGCCTTCCCGTGTACTAACAAACACTCCAGAACTGCGGCATTCGCTCTCGACATCGCGATTAACAACGCCGTCGCGCCGTCGGCGTCTCTCATCTCCACGTCGCACTTTATGTTTTCCACCAAGTGTTTGCAAATATCCACCGCCGCCGCATCTCGTCTCTGCGCTATTAAGTGTACACACCCTCTTCCTTTCACGTCTCGAACGGTCAATAACTCCGTTTGGTCTCTGAATGAGAGGCAGGATCTCACAACCTCTCGCAACGTTCCTTCTCGTATAGATTTTATTAAGGTTTCGATGCGCGAGATTGCTTCCACCGCGCGTTGAGAGGATGCGTTTTCCCTCTCGTCTTTCGCCGCAACAAAAGTCATGTCTTCTTCTCGCGTGATGTGATGAGCGAAGCGTGTCGTGACTTTGGGGAAACTACTTTCTTTGGGGGATTTTTGAACACAAAATCGTCATAAAAAACAACCTTTTGGCGTACGTTATACACGCATAAAAAGACGTCGTCTCGATCGACGTTGTCGTTGTTGTTGTTGTTGTTGTTGCGCGGGGCGGCGGTTGCGCTCTTTTTTGCGCCCACTGAGAGACGCGTTTTGTGCGCAGCAGAGACACGAAAGACGAGCAAAAAACAGGGATTTGAATTCGACTCATCTCTTTCCCGTGGAAACGAATCCTCTCTCTCTCTCTCTTTTCTCGACGTATTGTTATAATAATACGAATAATAATAATGGCGTCGTCTTCTGAAGTGGACGCGTGGATCTCCTCTTTGCGCAAGTGCGAGATAATCGACGAGAACTCGGTGAAAAAGCTCTGTCAAATGGCGGTGGAGATCTTGGTGGAAGAATCAAACGTGCAAAATATTTCGAGTCCGGTGACGATATGCGGGGACATTCACGGTCAGTTTTACGATTTGAAGGAGTTATTCTCCGTCGGCGGGGAGTGTCCAGATACGAATTATCTATTCATGGGAGATTTCGTGGACAGAGGGTTTTATAGCGTGGAGACGTTTTTGCTTTTGTTGGCGCTGAAGGTGAGGTATCCGGACCGAATGTTTTTGATCCGCGGGAATCACGAGTGTCGGCAGATCACGCAAGTGTACGGTTTTTACGACGAGTGCCTGAGAAAATACGGGAGCGTGAACGTGTGGAGATATTGCACGGACGTGTTCGATTACTTGTCTTTATCGGCGATGATTGACGGGAGAGCGTTGTGCGTACACGGAGGATTGTCGCCGAATATAACAACCATCGACGAGATTAGAGCGATTGATAGAAAAAGAGAGGTTCCGCACGAAGGGCCGATGTGCGATTTGTTGTGGTCAGATCCAGAGGACATCAAAGGTTGGGGTTTGTCTCCTCGAGGCGCGGGTTATTTATTCGGCGACGATGCGTGTAAAAGCTTCAACGAGAAGAACGCGTTGAAACTGATTTGTCGAGCGCATCAGTTAGTCATGGAAGGGTACAAGTGGATGTTTGACAAAGAATTAGTGACGGTTTGGTCTGCGCCGAATTACTGCTATCGATGTGGGAACGTGGCGAGCTTACTCGAATTGGACGAACATTTTACGCCGCGGTTCAAAGTATTTGAAGCGGCGCCCGATTCCAATCGCGCGGCGCCGGGTAAACGTACGGTACCGGATTACTTTTTGTAGCGGAAAGAGCGAGAGTTGGATATAGATATAGATGCATAGAAGAAATAATAGCGAATACAGTAGCATCACACAGTGATAGATTATGATTTCTTTTTAGTTACTCTATTATGAAACTAAAGTTAGAAGATGGAGAATCTATCACACGCATATACGGCGCGCGCTTCACAAACCCAAGTCTCTCTCATCGCACGCGACAAATACTAATCCCATCACCAATGGGTACTAAGCTATGACTCACTCGCGAGTCGTTCACGACGAACTCGTTAAACTCTTTAATCGCAATTGTTTTCTTATCTTTTTCGAAATCCGGATTCACCGGTCGTCCGTACCACAACACGTTATCGATGATAATCAAACCGCCTTTCTTCATCATCGGCAACAACTGTTCGTAATACCCCATGTACGCCCTCTTGTCCGCATCCACAAACGCTAAATCGAAATAATTTTCCCCAAACTCCTCTTTGATGTGTTCTACGCTCACTTTCGCATCCCCGACGTGCTCGCGAACCATGTGTTCAACCTTCGCCGCTTTCCAATACTTTCTCGCCACCGCCATGGCGTCGTCGTCGATATCGCACGCGTGGAAACGAACGTCGCCGTCGTACGACCGCTCGGTCATCGGTAAGAGCATCGCTAACGAACTGTACCCGGTAAACACGCCAATCTCGATGATTTTCTCCGCGTTTATCATCTCCACTATGAGTCGTAAAAAATTCCCTTGTTCCGGAGGTATTTGCATCCGAGCGCCGACGGGACTAAACGCCTGCGTTTCCTCTCGCAACTGTTTCAACAACGTCGGTTCCCTCGTGTTCTTCAACAGATACTCGTACAGAGCGTCGTCGAATCGCAATAAGGGTGAATTTATCGTCCCTCCACTCGCAGAATTGCTGTTTGTGCTGCTTTTATCATCATCGCTCCGTGATTCACCGCTACTACTCGCGCTCGTCGTCGCCCCTCCTCGCCGCAGTCGTCGCACGAACGGTCGTCGTCTCATGAACTTTTCCTGATTCTGCCGCTGATTATAATGCCGCTGGAAATCGTCCCCGTGATGATGGTTAGAACAGAAAGAAAATCTTCGAGTCGTCGTCGTCCTCGTCCTCGTCAGTGCGCTCATCATCATCGCTCGGCACGACCTCGACGCCGCGCACATCGTCGTCGTCCTCGCCGCCTTCATTATTTCCCCCCCTATTCTGTGCTCCCGTTTGTTTTTTTTACGAAGGAAAACGCTTGCTTTTTTAAAACGGACGAAAAACATCGTCATAAAAATTATTTAATCTCTCCACTCTTCTCTCTCGGGTCGGCGGGGTGCTCATTGCAACGATCCCGCTTTGTTTGCGACGACGAAAGAGACGAAAGAGTAGACGATCTCGAAAGAGAGAGAGAGCTCTTTGTCTCGTTCGGAGTGCGAGAGTGAGAGAGCGTTTTTCTTCTTCTGTAAAACAGAGCGTTTGGGGGTGCTTTCGTGTGCGTTTTTTTTATTCCCCAACACCGATTTGAGATCTGGATTTGATTTAGAAGAAGAAGAAGAACTAACGACGCGATGACGATGATGCGCGATGCGAATGGCAACAACACCCGCGGAAACGCGGCCAAAACGACGAAAGGAGGAAAGAAAACGGGTAACACGTCAAAAAAGAAACAACCCCACCAACCGTTTAAAGAGAACGAAACGCCAGGGCAGAATGGCAAGTTCACCCGAGGGATGGCGCGAAACATTCAAAATATGAGAGACGATCACGATAAAGTGACCATCGAGTGGTTTGACACCATGGAAGAGTTTGCGAACGAGGAGGTGGAGAAGGAGTGGTCGGAGGAAGTTTTTATCGATCACTCGGACGCGTTTAAAGATTTACCGGATAGAGAAAAGATTCGAATACAGAGGATAAAGAAACGGAGCGATCCGAACGTCGCGCCGGACGAGCCGGTGCCGTTGAGATTGAGACCGTGGGATGCGCATCCGAAGGACGCAGAGAAAGTGACGGTGCAGTATACGTATAGGAACGCGCTCGGTACGGTTGGAGAGTGTAAGAATGAAATAGCGAAACAGTTGGACGTCCCAATAGGGTCGGTTGAGTTGATTAACGCCGGTCGTAGGCTCGGAAGGGACGACGCGACGTTCCACGAATTACACATTTTAGCCGGGTACGTGGTGTATTTTCGAGTAAACAGCAGAAAAGAAGAAACAAAGAGGAAGAAGAAAGAGAAGATGGACGATCCAGAGGCGCCAACGTCGGAAGGCGTGGCGTGTTGGCAACACTACAAAATTATCGAGAAGGACTAACGATGTCGTTGCTACCGCGTCGAAACTATCAACTATAAAAATATCTCGCGCTATTATTATTCCGCTTTTACCCTCGTCGACGCCTTCCCATTTTTCTTTTTAGACAGCGCAAACGTAAGCGTCTCGTACGTGACATACACTTGCCCAACGGCATACATCAGCGTAACGGCAAAGAAATAATTTGGATTCCCCGTTCTCGTTATCAACCAGGCGCGCAAAGTGACAAAACTTAAACCGAAAATGGCGAGCGCGATCATCGTCCCGTCCGCGACAATTTTAATCGCCTCGGAACGTTCGAGCACGCGAACTGAAGTGCCGTATGCTAATATCAGCACCGTCGTAAACGCGAACTCACCTAAAGTCGGGTGCGATGCCAACGCCGTCGCGCACAGCAACCCCGCGCACGCGCTGAATAAAGGACTTTGACTGCGGGCAAACCTCACCGTAATCGTCAAGGCACAGACAATCCCACACCCTTGGAATGCGAAGCAATACCACGGCAAAAACCGTTCCCACATCAACGAATACACGTACCAGTGCAACCCGACGTTTGGCTGTAACTCCTCTGCTCTGTACCGATCAAAAACAGACACGCGCAACCACTCTTTCAACTCGTCGTTCGGCACCACGTATTTGTCCGCGACGTTCACAAACGTTCCCAACGCGCACGCGTACTGCGACAGAAAGTGTACCGCGAGTTTCTTCCCACTCGTTCCAAACTCATTTTCACGAACGGACCAAAAATGGAGCAACACTCCAGGCAAAAGAGTCACGGCTGATGGTAAATGCACCAACGACAACATCGCCAACGCGCCGCCGGTTACCGTCGGCGAGCGCTTGTTCGTCTCCGCGTCGAGAGCGGCATACATAACCAGACTCGTGAGTAAAAATTGCACCACTTTCGTCGTTCGCGACAAACAAGAGAGAAGGACGATTGGATGTAACATGTACACTCCAACGATAGATGTTGATTCCGTCTTTTCACTTTCTTTATTTTCTTCATCGTCTGCTTCTTTCTCGTTCTTTCTCTTCGCGCAACCGCGCGCGTATATCTGACTCAAAACAATCGCCGTGAGGACATCAAACCATACGAACGGAACCACAGACCAGAGTACAGTGTCATCACTCTTCGATCCAGCAGCGCCGCCGCAAAATGGCGCGAACACGGCGCCCACGAACGGCGACACTCTCGACGACGACGTGATGCGCTTTTCACCTGTACCAAAACCATCTTTGTCATCACCACCGGCGTTGATGATGTTCGAGAGCGGGTAAGTGTTTTTTAAATGCGCGAATTCTTTCGCGTGATTGAACGCGTCGAACGCGGTCGAGAATTCGAACCGATTGTTGGAGAGACTCGCGATGAGAAAGTTTGGGAACGTATAAGCGAGAAAGAATCGGAGGAAGATGCCGATGGCGAGGAAACGCAGGTCGTTTTTTGTTCTCATCTCATATCATCGAATCGAGCATGTGGATGGAGCAGACGACGAGAGCATTTTTGTGGGGAGGAAAGTCGTTACATGGAACACACGAGAGGACGAAGATAACGAACGAGAGATAAAATGGGGAAAAAGATATCCGGCGCGGCGAAGAGGAAGAAGAAAAAGGAGAAGGAAGAGCTCGCCGCGGAAATGGAGCGTTTGAAGCTTGGACCGACGGAGTTGTGGACGGGGTTGGTGTTGCATCACAAGGATGTGTTCGTCTCGCATGTCTTGTCGAAATTGACCGAGACAGATCGGTTTTTCTTTGGAATGGTGAATAGAGAGAGTCGGGGTGTGTTTGAATACGCCGGGGTAGACGTATTACGTTGGGATGTTCGCGAATGCACATCCATTTCGACGTTGGAATGGATGTGGAATCACATGCCCTGGGGAGAGAAATTTGAAGATGGAACGGTGAGAGATCAAGCCTGGTTTTGCGCGGAAGTTGCCGTAACGAACAAACTCGAGTTACTCGAGTGGGCGAGAGAAGTGAAACATTGCGAGTGGGATGAGTGGACTATTAATGAGGCAGTAGCTATGAATAATCTCGAGATGCTCAAGTACTGCTTCTCGAATGGTTGCCCGTGTGATGAAGAAAAGTCGTGTAAAGAAGCTGCTGGAAGAGGACACCTCGACTGTGTTCGATTTCTTTTCGACAAAGTGGAACCTTCGGAAGATACGGAAGTGGAAGCGGCAAGAAAAACGGCAGCATATGGTCACTTAGAAATCGTGAAATATTTCGTCGAAGAAAGAAACATAACTGATGCAGTAAAGATCGTCCTCTCGGCAGGCGCTGCAAAGTTTGGCCGACCCGATTGCCTCAAATACTTAGTCGAAGAGGCGAAATTGCCTCTTGACCGCTGGCAACACATCGCGTACGCTCGGTACTACGAGCACGCCGAGTGCTTAAACTACTTGCAAGAAAAAGGGTTCCCAGAACCAACGGACGGAGAATACGCTGATTTTGTCGAGGTAATGAAAGCAGAGGCCGAGGAGGAGTACAGCGACTAACCACCGAGAAAAGACAAGATACAAATAGATAACAAGAGAGACTCGCACAACGCTTTTCCAGTTTTCATTCAAACTCACTTGCTTTTCCTTTCGCAAAAGTCATCAGATGCCAACAAAGTCATTAAAATTTTCCGCGCCGCCCGTTTTAACCGGTGGTACTTCTCTCGTCGTCGTTGCTTTTTCTTTCGCAAAAGCAGCGCACGATGACATTCCCCGTTTCTCTAAATGCGTGACGATATCGAACGACTCGCTGTGCGTCCTCTTCTCCACCATTTCCCGTTTCATTCGCATCCTCTCTTCTTCTTTCAAATCCTCCTTGCGGACGCGCGCTTCGTTGAGCTTCATGTTCACCGGATCCCATCCGCAGCCGGACTTGTTCGGACGGTTGCCAACGTACGTTCGCTTAAATTGTAAACGGTTTTCTTCCGTTTCCTGCGCGAGTCTTTCTTTCTCTTTATTTAATTCCTCTCGTTCTAAGTTTCGTTGACGTCTTGAGTGATCTCGTTGGTCGCGTTTGGCGCGAAGCGTTTCGCGCTCGCGCTTTTGCTCCTCCGCTAAATCGATTTTACGGAACCGTTCGATTTCGCTCATATACTGCGGAAGTCTATCGAGTCGCTTTATCGTCGAAGAAGAAGAGGAGGACGAAGACAATTTCTCTTCCTCCTCGAAGAACGGTTCGTCTCTCGGCAGTCTCGCCCCCGGAAATATCCCGTGGTTCTTCCTCGGCGGTTCCAACACTTTCCTCCTCTCCACGTTTTGATACCCGCTCTCGGCTAACGAACGACCGGCGATACCATCTTGCCAATCGCGCTTTTGACTTCTTGCTTTCTCCTCGTCCGGGACGAATAACCTTTGTTGTGTCTTTTCCTCTGTTTCTTCTTTGTCTTCTTCTCGTTCTTTGTCTTCCTCTTTGTCTTCGTTTGGAACGACGACGACTTTGCGTCCGTCGTCGTCGTCTATTTTTTGCATGTGTGTGTATTTTTTTTTATGTGGGAAAGTCGGGGGTGCTCACAAAAGAAAAAAAACACTCAAACAGCGGATGAAAAATCCATTCGAGCATTTTTCATCTGTTTTTTTTAATTCGTGGCTGTCGAGGAAAGTTTTGAGGAGGACGTCACTTCTTTTTTTTTATACGAGGACAAAAATGAGAGCGCGACTCATCTTCACGACCTCCTCGGCATCCCCGACTTCGAGGAGTGGGTATCGACTGCGAGTGAACAACAGAGCACTTTCCCGCGCTTTGTTTCTTTTGAATAATGATGATAATAATTATAATAATACTTCTCGTTTTTCCTCCGTCTCCTCCTCGGTTTCTCGAGATTTTGCGCGACGACACCAATCGTCATCATCGCGATTGAGAGGAGGAAGAGGAAGAGGCGTAAAAGTGGTCGCTCGAATCGCTGGAGGTGCAAGTAGTCTTTTGGATGCGGCACAGATGACGACGAAAGCGGCGGAAGCGATTTTAGACGTCTCTAAAACCGTGCGGATGAAAGGAATCGAGGCACCGGCGAATGAGAAATCGTACGTCGCGTTGGACTCGGAAAACGCGGGTTTAGTGGACGACGACGGGTTACCGCTCGTGTATTCTCCGGAGGCGATTCAGACGTATTGGAAGAAGCAAGGCGGCGCGTTGCAACAACGTTGGCTGGAGTTTTTGAAAGAATCGGTGCCGTTTTTGACTCGAGTCGCGAGTTTGTCCTTGCAAGGCGGGAGCGAGGAATTGACCAAGAACGGGGCGTCGTTGGCGAAAGACGCGAGAGAAATCATCCAACGGTTAGGCCCGACGTATATTAAAGCTGGACAGATGATGAGCGTCAGGCCGGACGTGTTGCCGCAAGCGGCACTGAACGAGTTGGCGATTTTACAGGATTCCGTAAAACCGTTCGCGACGACGGAAGCGATTTCAATCATCGAAAAAGAGTTAGGGGCACCGTTGGGGGAGTTTTTCGAGGAGATTAGCGAACAGCCAGTTGCCGCGGCGAGTTTAGCGCAGGTGTATCGCGCCAAGTTGAAAAGTACCGGCGAGTTCGTCGCGGTGAAGGTGCAACGACCGGGGATTTTAGCCACAGTTTCGAAAGATTTGTACGTTTTAAGACGCGCGGCGGAGGTGTATCAAGGCATCATCGAACGGTTTGCGCCTCAGCAACGCACGGATTACGTCGCGTTGTTGAACAAGTGGGCGATTGGTTTTTACACCGAGTTGGACTTTTTGAACGAAGCCAGGAATCAAGACACGCTGAGAAAACTATTGATGGAACAAGAGAAAGTGGCGGACGTGTACGTCCCGGAGGTGAACTTTGAGTTGACAACGCGAAGAGTTCTCGTCAGCGAATGGATCGATGGCGTGAAATTGAGCGAATGCGAACCGTCGGAAATTCGGGAATTAGTCGGCGTCGGGCAAGAGTGCTTTCTCGTGCAACTCTTACAGGTTGGTTTTTTCCACTCGGATCCGCACCCTGGAAACTTGATGCGCATGAACGACGCGTCCAAAGGGAAACTGTGTATTTTAGATTTCGGTTTAGTTGCCAGAATTAACGAGGAAGATCAAGACGCGATGGTAAACTCCATCGTACACTTGGCGAACAAAGATTACGCGGCGTTGGTGGACGATTTCATCGATTTGAAAATTTTACCGGACGATTGCGACCGAGCAAAAGTGGTGCCGTTGATGGATAAAGCGTTGAGTCCGTACGTGAAAGGTGGCGGTGCGAAAAACTACGAAGCTGAATTGAAGAGAATGTACAACATGGATGGGTCTTTATCGAGCACGGCGGGCGGGTTCCAAGCGATGACGCAAGATTTGCTGACCGTTTTGAACGATATTCCGTTTTCGATTCCGCCGTACTTCGCGTTGTTAGGACGAGCCGTGGTGACTTTAGAAGGCATCGCGTTGCTCGGTAATCCAGATTATAAGTTGATCATGGAAGCGTACCCGTTTGTGGCGAGAAAGTTGTTGTCCGACGATAGACCGGCGGCGCAGAGAGCGTTGCAAGAAGTTTTGTACGCGTCAACGTCCGCCGGCGGGTCTATTTTGAAAGGCGAACGATTAGCGGTCATGTTAAACTCGGCGATGGGTATCGTCGCGGAAACTTCGGATACGTTTGTGGATTTAGAAACGTTGCCGGAAGATGCGGCGAGCTTGAAGCAGTCTCTGAAATACGTGTTGACTCCACGAGCGGAATCTTTGAGAAAGGTTTTAGTGAAAGAAGCCATCGCGGCGGCGGATGTTTTAGCGCGACAAGCCTTGAGGAAAACCGTGACGAGAGCGTTCGCGCTCATCCCGCGACCGCCGTCGTGGTTACCGTTTCAACCACCAAACCCGGAAGATATTGAAGGTCCGATCCTGTTGCCGTCGAGAGGTAACTCCACTCCGGTTCCGACGTTTGCCTCGCCGAGACGAGTGTTGGACTTGACGGCGCCGAAATTGACCAGAGAAGAAGAACTATTTGCGATTTCGTTGGGTGATTTAGTTGGTGGCTTAGTCGGGAAAAACGTGGCGACCGTTTTAACCGGCGACGCGTTGTTGGAACCCGACGCCGTGGCGGGATTATTGTTGGGCATCTTAGCGAGCGGGAGAACGCCGCTCGGAAACGACGATCGCATCTTGTCGCTCGCGAAGAGCACGCAAAAGCAGTTGCAAGTAGCTGAAACGACGAGTCACGACGGTGATGGACCGAACGACGACGGTGGTTTCGACGAATTATTGGACGCCGTTAACGATTTAACGCCGGAAGAAAATGCGGTATTGCAAGCGTGCGGACAAGAAGTCGTCGACGCGCTTTGGAATCGCTTAGTCGAGCGCTTGTCCCCGATCGCAGGGACGAGCGGGGTTGGTTCGTCTGAACTCGATTTAGCTGCTGCGAGCACGCGATAAAATGGCCACTCGTTCGTCACACAATAATAATAATGATAATAGCAGCAGCGGCATATAAAGCCGCAAGAGTGTAATTTTAAGAAGTACCAGTACTCGTAGAGCCCTGAAAATTTACAACTGTCGTATATTAATTTTTAAAGCGTGTGCAGCTGTTTGAAGTACTCGGAATACAGATTCGAGCGAATCTTCAGTAACCCTTGCAAATACGTCCTATACGCTTGCATTCTCGCTTGTTCTTTCTTCGTCAACACTTTATTCAGCGTCCACACGACGTTCTTCACGTAGGTGACTAAAATATACCCCAACAACGCGCCGCCGAAAACGTATCGTCGTCGCACGCCTCCCCACCGTTGCATGGCGCTAAATTTACTCCTCCCAACCTCGTCGACTTCACTCGGCAACATTCCCATCAAAATAGCCGCAAAAAAGTCGTTACATCTCGGCATGACGTGACGACGAACAAAATTTCCGACGAATCGAAACGCGAACAACTCAACAAACGCCACGAACGTCATGAAAAAAATAAACACCCACGACAACGCCAGCAACGCCGCGCCGCGCATCGACCGTTTCACGTTCTCCGCCCTCTTCAACTTATCCTCTTCTAACACCTCCACTACTTTTCTATCGATTCTCGCGCAATCGTCCTTCATTGCGGTGAGATTTTTTTGCACGGTCAACCGAATCGCTTTGTCGATGTCCTCGCACACCTCGGACAAGGCGTTTGGAATATTCGCGGTTGAGTTTTGCTCGCTGGGTAAATAAATTGTCGGTAACTTGAACGCGTGCGAGTTATTAATTCGCCCGGATAAGTTTTGCGTGATTTGAATCAACACTCTCTGCCGATCGTGTTCTTTCTCCACTTGATCCGCTTTGGACATGTAATACGACAACTTCTCCGCGTGTCTCTCGTTCAACGCCTCGATAACTTCCATCGTCCTCCCGCACAAAGCCTGCCCGATTGGATCAAAAAACACCAGAACCAAATCCACGTGATCCGCCAACCACAAAATCGCCGCGGAAACGTCAAACGGATACTCCATCTCCCCGTCCACTAAACCCGGCGTGTCGATGAAATCAATCGCCGGAAAATTCTTCTCCTTCGAAGTGCTCACCTCGGTGAACACGTTCGCCTGTATCCCTTCGAACCGTTCTAACCCGTCCAAGTGGTCGTAAAACGCGAACGTCGCGTCTCCTTTCAGCGACTCTCTCTTCCGCCCGGAAGTGACGTACGTAAACCCTCTCGTCTCGATGGCCACCCCGGTCGTCTGTATGCTCTCGTCGATGTACCAATTTATAAAACTGCTCTTCCCGGCGGAATGATTTCCAATGATCAAAACGGAGACTTTTTTTCTCGGTTTCCAACACGTCACGTTCAAAAGTGGATCTTTGGCGATTTCGAGGATCCCAACCGACCCGGGTTGGTTCCCGTTCGGACCTCGCTCGTATAAATCGTGGATGGATTTCAAGATTCGTTCGTTCGGGGAAGATTTTTCCCCGTGATGATGGTGATGGACGTCGCGGTGACTATAATGATGATGAGAACGTGTTTGTTCAACTTTGGCACCACTCACACCATCACCACCACCTCCTCCTCTGTCCGTGGTCGTAGTAGTACTGGCGGTCAAAGTCGTCGTCGAAATCGTTTCCCCTTTTTGGTGGTGGTTTCCGTTGTTGTCGTTGCCGTTGTTTTTGCTGGAATTCGATAATTTTCCACCGGAGGAAGAAGAGTCTCTCGGTGGTTTCGCCGGTTTTAGGGTGGTATTCATGACCCCGCCGTTTCCTCCTTGTTCTTTTCTCGGTGAATGATGCGTCCTCTCCGACGTCATGATTGATGTGTGCGTTATAATGTGATGCGAGTTGTTGGGTAAAAGTGCGGTGTTTTCATAAAAAGTGAGAAAGAGAAAAACGTTTCCATATGGTGGTCAATTAAGTTTTTGAAATCTCTTCTTTTGAATTTTGAATTTTGCGCTCACTTTTGTACTGTTTTAATTGAAACACATTACAAGGAACACGAACGATCAGTAGTAAAGCTTTTCTGAAAACGAGAGGAGGAAGACGAAGACCTGGGATATACGCGCGACAAGAACAACAACGCGTTATTTATTTTCTCGTCGAAGAAGACTAATTAAAAAATCATGGCATCGGAGGACGACACGAATTCCGGGGCGAAAATGAACAAAAGAAAATCCGTCTTTGGCTTTGTCTGGCGATGCATCTCCTCGAGTCGAGAGGTGTTTTCAAACGCACACGCGAACGATTGGATGCGCATGTGCAGAGGCATTTCGTGCCCGATATCTCTGAAAGATGCGACGAGAAGATTACGATTTAACTTAAGAGATTTTGCGCCCAATTACCAAGTTTTAATGTTGCTCTCGATGTTCGTCTCAGTGGTGTGTCGACCTTGGTCGTTTTTAACGGTGTTCGCGGTGGTCGTCGCGTGGCATTACGTGATCAACGTGAGGAGCAAAGACGTGACGGTGAAAAGAGGCGCGAACGAAGAACCGATCGTGGTGACGGTGAGAATGCAAGGGATGTTATTACTCGCAGTTTCGGCGATTTTAATATTCGGGTTCACGTCGTTCTCGGCGACGTTCGTGACGTGCGTTTCAATCGGCGCGGGCGTGTGCGTGTCGCACTCGGTGATGAAAGCGCCTTTGACGGAGAACAACAGTCCCGACGGAGGAGGGGACTCGCCGACGAGTCCGTCGTTATTCGCCGAGTTTCAAGAGTACACCGGGTCCACGTTATCCACGTTTAACCGAGGCGCCGGGTTCGAGAAAGTCATCCCGAGTCAAGTCTACGAGTACGGCGGCAAGGCGCTCGACGGCGCCACCGCGGGCGTGAGCACGATTAGCTCGTATTTCGGCCAAGCTATTTTGCAACGCACCGGGTCGAACGTCAGCAATAACAGCAGTAGTAACGGTGGTGGTAATAATGGTACCGGTACTAGCGCCGGCTCTTCTTCAGTGTAATCGTATATGTTTTGAACTTTCAACTTTGTATTTATGAAAAAGGACACCAACACCCCTAATAGAGACAGCATTTAGAGAGCACACTTCTTTATTATCGTGGCGCGCAGTTTAATAGATACATATAGTCAGAATACGCTCGCGAGGAGTAAAAGCGCGCAGTAGTCGTAGAGAAAGTGTTCGTATTAATTCGTGCGCTCTTTGAGCTTTCGACGCATATATAATATATGACCCCGGAAGAGATCAAATCCTTTAACGAAACCCGCAAAAATCGGATGCAACAAAAGTTCATCGTCCCACTCGTATACGCGCCGTTACTGCCTTTAATACGGATTGGATTTAAAGAAAAACCACTGGTGAGAGATCGCGTGTTTGCCGTGGCACTCGGGTGTGGGTTAGTGCACGCCGGGTGGGTGATGAGTCGAGACTCGAGCGTGTGATTGATTAGGTTTGTTGCAGTTGTTTTCCCCTAACTCCTTGTGGATATGAGCGACGACGATAAACTCGCCGCGCCGAACCGTCACAAGTTCTACGTCGACGAGAACAAATTGTTGTACGAGTGGGAGCAAACGTTGGAAGAGGTGAACATTTTTATCCCCATTAGTTCTGAGTTGAAAACGAAGGAAGATTTGTCGGTCGAAATCACCGGGAAAACGATCGAGATTAAGAAGAAGAAGAAGAAGATTGGAGACGACAAAAATTGCGTCGTGTTGTTGCCGAAGCTGGAGCTGTATCGACAAACGATCGCGGATGAATCCGTGTGGACGCGAGATCAGTCCACCGGGGAGATGCACATTCAACTGGTGAAGCTCAAAAAAGCGGAACCTTGGGAAGCGGCGTTTAAGGAACATTGCCGTAACCTCCGAGGAGCGACGGGGACGAACCCCGCGAGCGACGAAATGTCGACGAAAGCCGAGGCCGATGAAAGAATCGAAATGGACAGAAGGCGGATGATGCTTGCCAGATTTCAAATGGAAAATCCTGGATTTGATTTCAGCGAGGCTGAGTTTGAAGTCGGCAAAGAAGTCCCGGACGCCAGCGAGTGGAATTTGAAATAGCACGTAGTTGTTTGTTAGAGATTGAATTTTGAATTCTTCCACACTTTTTTCACACAAAAAAACACACAAAAACCACTTCAAAAAAAAAGCAACGATATACAAATACCCACATGCTCTCCTCCACGGACGACGACGACGACGCTTCCTGGAGCAACTTGGGCACCGACCAAGGGGAAGAGATAAACACCGTGGTGGAGGACGAGCAAAAGCAGTTTCAGGCTTTACGGAAGAAAAAGAAGAAGAAGTACGAAGAAGAATTGGAGGAAAAACCGCAAATGACATGCGGGGAAACCGAGGACTCTCCCCCTTTAAAAGAAGAAGAGAAAGAGTTGGAGGACATCGAGGACGCGTGGGAAGGCAAAGACGAGGAAGTGCGCGCGTGGCTGGAACTCGCGAAGGCGCAATTTGACGCGAGGACGTCGCCCTTAGTAATCGCGCAACAGAAACAAAGCGCGAGTCACGCGACGACGACGAAATATGAGACCCCTACTAAAGGAGAGGGGGGTGAAGGTCCAGTCCGAGAAAAACAACCGCGAAGAGAGAAGCGAAGACGGAACGCGATGAAAACATTGAAGAGGTCGCTGGATGTGAAGTTGGTGATGAGCTCGGTGGTATCGATTTGCATTGG
>Ga0115000_10001221_pt1 | contig 22951 bp, 19 predicted proteins | sample ArcticOcean_MG_C_6_FD_89690 | JGI IMG/M metagenome (GOLD analysis project Ga0115000, IMG submission 89690) | Marine microbial communities from western Arctic Ocean - ArcticOcean_MG_CB8_128 | ecosystem: Environmental > Aquatic > Marine > Oceanic | place: Arctic Ocean: Canada Basin | collected... | reverse complement strand
TTCGCTGCTCGCAAGCTCACGTTGCCCATCTTCGATCTCGTGAGGGTCGCTCCTGTCAGGTCGGCACCTTCGAACTTGGTCCTGTTGAAACTCGAGTCGGTGATGCTGGCACCTGTGAGCTTGGCTCCGGAGGCGTTCGCATTGTCGAAGTTCGACCACACCAGGTTGGCGCCCGTCAGGTCGGCGCCATCGATGGTGGCGTTAGCCAGGCTCGCGTACCTGCCGGTGACCCCGACCATCGATGCGCCGTTCAGAATCGCACCGGTAGCACTCGTGTTGACGAGACTGGCGCCGTCCAGGGTGGCTCCGACGGCTGACAGGCTCGTCAGCGTCGTCAACGTCAGGTTGGCGTCCGTCAGGTTGGTTCCGGTGGCGGTAGCGGTGGTCAGCGTGGCACTGGTGAAGTTGGCTCCGGTGAGGTCCGCACCCGTGAAATCCGGACGCCAGAGCGTCGCCGTCGTCCACGTCGTGTAGGACGCTGTGACGTTCGTGAAGTCTGTGCCGGTGATGGTCGCCGTGTCGAAGTGGGTCATCGACATGTTGGCGCCGGCAAACGAGCCGTGCAGCACCGTCGACCCGTTCAGGTTGGCAAACGCCAACGTTGACCCGGTAGCGGCAACTGAAGTCAGGATGGCTGACGTGCCTGTCACGCTCGACAGGTCTGCGTTAGTCAGGTTGGTGCGCAGCAGCATCGCCGACGAGATCGTGGCATTCGTCAGGTCCGCACCCGTCAGGTTGGTGTCGGTCAGGTCCGCACCGGTCAGGTTGGTCGACGTTCCAGTTGCGCCCGTCAGGTCAGCACCCGTCAGGTCGGCGTTAGTCAGGTTGGAGCTAGCCAGGTTGGTGCCTGTCAGGGTGGCGCCGGCCATGTTTGCGCCCGTCAGCGTCGCCGAGACGACTGTTGCGTTGGTCAGGTCAGCTCCGGCGAAAGTCGCTCCGGTCAGGGTCGATCCCGACAGGTCCGCACCGGTCAGGTTCGCTGACCGGAAGTTCAACGAGGACAGCGCCTTGTTGCGCAGCTGCAGACCGGAAAGGTCGTCGCCGGACAGGTCGGCTCGCAGCCCGGTCGCAGCCATGGTGTGGTTGGTCCCAGTCAGGTTCGCCGACTGGATACCACTTCCGGCACGCATGGCCCAGTAACGGGTCGTCCCATCAATGGTGGTCAACGACAATCGGCCATCGGTTGGCCCGGAGTCGTCCATGTACGCCCCAGTGGTGGTCGCCAGATACAGGTTCGCCCGGGCAAGCGAAGCGTCGGTGAGGTTCGCGTTGGTGAGGTTCGCCCCGTAGAGGTTGACGTCTGAGAGGTTCGCTCCGCTCAGGTCCGCACCGGTGAGGTTCGCGCCGGTCAGGTCGGCCTTGGACAGGTCTGCGTAGGACAGGTCGGCTCCAGCCAGGTTGGCGAACCGCAGGTCGGCTCGTATCAGGTCGGCTCGTACCAGCTCGACGCCCACGGCCTCGGCTGAAACGAGGTTCGCGTAGCGCAGCGTGGCGTACGGCAGTTCGGCGTTGGTGAGGGTGGCCAGGTAGAGGTTGGCGTTGGTGAGATTCGCCCCGTACATGAACGAGCCGGTCAGGTTGGTGCTCGTCAGGTTGGCGTCCGCCATGTTGGCCTGCGCCATATCAGAGTTGACGAGTGTTGCTGACGTCAGGTTGGCGCCCCTCAGGCTGGCACCTCGGAGGTTCCCGTAGAACATGATGGACGATGTCAGGTTCGCACCGTCGAGTGTCGCGTACGACAGGTCCGAGGGGATCACGACCCGGTTGGACAGGTCGCCGTTTCGGCAGTCGACGTAAGGGGCCGGGTCACAACTCGGACCGGTAGGCGTAGTCGAGGCCGGTGGTTGCGTCGTGGTTGGTGGAGGCAGCGTCGTAGTCGGCGTTGTTGTCGTAGTCGCAACCGGGGCGTCGTCGTCGGCGACAGAAGCACTGATCGTGTAGTCGGCAACCAGGTCGTAGGTGTCGTCAGACGACGTGTCGACGACGGACAGGGTGACAGTGGCAGCCTGGGTGCCGTCGATGTCGGTGTCGTTGACGCCGGTGACCGTCACCGTCTGGGCAGTCGACCAGTTGGCGTCCGTAAACGTCAACGCTGCAGGCGACACAGTGGCCTCGCCGGTGTCCGACGACGTCACGTTGACGACCACGTTCGTGGTTGGGGCCTTGTTGAGCACGACAGTGAACGTGTCGGTGTTGCCGACAATGGTTGCCGTCGCAACCGTGGAAGCCTCTGTCACGGCGATCGAACCGCCGGTCTCGACCACTGTGAGGCCAGCACTGTCATCGTCGCTGACCCGGACAGACACAATGGTGTCAGCTGCCGAGTCGAAACAGTCGTCTGACGATGCGTCGACGACAGCCAAAGTGACTGCCGCCACCTTGTTGCCGTCGCCTTCTGAGTCGTTGACCCCGGTGACGGTCACTGTCTGGGTCGTTAACCAGTTGGCGTTGGTGAACGTGAGCTGTGCGGTGCTGACCGTGGCCTCGGTTGCGTCTCCGCTCACTACCGAGACGACGACATCGGTGGTCGGCTGGGCGCCGAGGGCCACTGTGAACGTGTCAGTCGTGGCGGCCTCGGTGACACCTGTAGACCCGTTCGACTCGACCACCTTGGGACCGCAGAAGTCGTCGTCGACGACAGTGACGTTGACAACGGTGTCCGGCACGGAATCGAAAGCGTCGTCACTGGTCGCGTCCAGGACCGCCAAGGTCACGGTGGTCGACGCGGTCTCGTTGACGGTCGTGTCGTTGGTGGCAGTCAAGGTGACGGTCTGGACCGTGTCCCAGTTCGCATTGGTGAACGTGAGGTACAGCGGGCTGACTGTCAACTGTGTTGGAGCCGAGTTGGTCACCGAGAACGTGACACTCGTCGAAGGCTGGGCGTCCAGGACCACGGTGAACGAGTCGACTGTCCCGGCCTCGGTGGGTGCCGCCACGGTCTTAGACACCGTTACGCCTGCAGACTGGGCAGCAGCCGCTAAAGGCCACGCCCCGAGCAACGTCGCGAACACTGCCATGAAGGCAACAGCACGCACCGCATTCGGCCTTCTCGGAGGCTTAGAGACCACTGCTGTTCACAACGTGTTCATGCTTCCCCTGAGCCGCTTGTCGCCGTGTTCCAGATTTCGCGTTGAGCCACCACGACATCGGCCACCTTGCGGAGGTCGGCCCTGAGGGCTTCGTCTGACAGCTGCTCGGCAGCCCAGGTGAACAACGTCCCCCGGAACAGAGTCAGGGTCAGCCAAGCAGCTCTTTCGGCCTCCACCGGGTTCCGCATTTCCATAACTGGGAGGATTTCCCGACTCGTCCCGGCTGTGGCAGCCGCCATTCCCCGGCCCTGTGAAGCAGAAACCAGAATCACCTGCCGGTTGGGAATCGGATCAGCCAGCAGCAGATCCACAACCGCATCAACATAGAGACGAGGCCAATCGGGACCTTCGACGTCGAGGTCGACCCCAGCCTTCTGGAAGCCGACAGTCAGCTCATCAGCCAGAGCGAAAACCAGCTGGCGCATCGTTGGGAAGTACTTGTAAACCGTTTGGCGGGTCAAACCAGCCACTCTGGCAACAACAGATGCGGACAGGTCGAACACCGAGTGCTCACGCAACACCACTCGTGCTGCCACGATGCACTTTTCCGTAGCCACTGCTCTTTCGAGCGCAGCGCGCTCACGCCGAGACTCACCACGCCCATCCGACACATCAACGATGAATCCCACAAAAACCCCCACCGGTCGAAGGCGCACCATACACCCGTGCGTTGACAAACGTCATCTTCTAAAGTTATTACACAAAAGCGCGTGTTGGATGGCAGTCAGTGTCTACCCCTTAGTCTGCGACGCCAGAAGCCCTAGGTGTAGATGGGCGTAGCGGTACAAGGGCTTTAGGCCGGGGCACCAGACGCGCCGAGGGGGTGGGCAGGGTACAGATCCCTAGCGGCGGAGGTCTGGCACGCCCCCTTCACTTCCTTGAAATAGAGGGCGTTTAGAGGTTTTTCAGAGGTCTGCAGCAGGGTGCAGTTTTGGGTACGGATTCAGCCCCAAAACGGGCCAAATTGGCCACTCGAGGGGTAGACGCAGCTCAAACGCTCCGAGGCACCTGGCCCCATACGACAACAGGCCTCGCCGTCAAGTATCCGGGGCGGATGGGTCCGGATACCTCGGCTCTTATCGGTCATGGTGGAGGTGATGAGAATCGAACTCACGACCTCTACGTTGCGAACGTAGCGCTCTAGCCAACTGAGCTACACCCCCGCGACCGCCGCCGAGCGTAGCGGGAAGCCTGCTGGGAGGGACCGACGGAGCGGCCCCGACCGGGGCCGGCGGATCAGTTGGCCCTACGGCTCAGAACTGCCTCGTCGCTCATTGCCACGGAGGCTCCCAACCTGCCCAGCATGGAGCCGCTGGAGCGAAACGGGATGACCAGAGCCTCGCGCTCGACCTCCAGCTGGTGGCGCTGGGTGACCAGCACCGCATAGCCGACGAGAACCAGGTCAACGAGGAAGTGGGCCATCCAGACGACCCCGCCCACGGCGATGCCGGCCAGGAACGTGAACGCAGCCATACCGCCCAGGGCGATCAGGAGGTCGCGGCGTCGACGCCGGGCCGATCCGACTCCAACGGGAACGGCCGCTGCGGCGACACCGACCGACCGGAGACGGGTGGGGTCGAACCTGACGGATCCACGCCCGGCGGCCACGAGGGTTAGCACAGGACCCCCCAGGGCGTTGCGGTGACGAATGATCGGTGGCAGCAGGACCGCCATCCACAAGACTCCCAAGCCCAGCAGTATCAGCACCAGGTTCTCCCTCTCCGTAGGCCGTGACGCACGAGGGCACCGTAGTCGTTGATCCTTGCCAACTGGTGGATTTCCACGCGCTCTGAGCGCGAACCTTCGCGCGTAGCGCGCGAAGCAGATTAATCCGCCCTGCGCCAATCCCCAGAGCGCCCACCCGACTTCTCATGGAGCCCCAGGGACTCCACCTGCATCGAGCGGTCCAGCGCCTTGCACATGTCGTAGACGGTCAGGGCGGCAACCGAACAGGCCGTCAGCGCCTCCATCTCCACCCCTGTCCTGTCCACCGTCTCGGTGACCGCCTCGATATCGACCCACGACGAGCCGACAACCAGGTCCACCCGCACCGAGGTGAGCATCAGGGCATGACAGAGCGGGATCAGCTCAGAGGTCCGTTTCGCCGCCTGGATGCCCGCTATACGTGCGACAGCCAGGACATCGCCCTTGGCTACCGTCCCACCTGCCAACGCCTCGGCGGTTGAGGCCTGCATCGTCACCCTGGCCCGGGCCACCGCCACTCGCCGGGTCACGTCCTTGTCACCGACGTCGACCATCCGGGCCCGACCCTCGGAATCGAGATGCGTGAAACCCGGATCCGCCAAGCTGCTCAGCCGCCGATCTGGGACATCGAACGGCTGGGCCGGATGAAGTCGACGTTGGAGATCCCGTGGCCCGCCCACTTGGCAGTCACCGCTCCGAGCAGCAGGTCGCTCACATCGTCGTCCGAGGCACCCGAACGAAGCAGCGACCGCAGGTCGAACTCCTCGACGGCGAACAGGCAGTTCCGGAACTGGCCATCGGCCGTGAGGCGGATCCTGTCGCACGTGTCGCAGAAGCTGCGGGTCACGCTGGCCACCACACCGAAGAAACCGGCACCGTCGAGATACCGGTAGCGGGTGGCTGGCGCCGACGTCCGATCCACCGGCTCCAGCGGGAAGGCCTCGGCAATCCGAGCCACGATCTCATCCCGGCCAACCACCGCTCCATCGGACCAGGACTGGTCAGCGTCCAGAGGCATGAACTCGATGAACCTGACCTCCACGCCGCGGTCCCGACCGAAACGGGCCAGATCCACGATCTCATCGTCATTGACGTCCCGCATCACGACGACGTTCACCTTGACCGGATCAAGTCCCGCCTCGATAGCCGCATCGATCCCATCCAGCACACGCCCCAGGTCGTCACGCCGGGTGAGCTCGGCGAAGCGCCCGGCGTGCAGCGAATCGAGCGAGATGTTGATCCTCTTCAGACCCGCCGCGGAGAGGTCGGCGGCCTGTTTGCGCAGCGTCACCCCGTTCGTCGTCATCGACAGATCCGCTGGAAGGTCAGCCAGCATCCCGACCAGGGCGGACAGGTTGGCCCGGACCGTCGGCTCGCCACCGGTGAGTCGGATGCTGTCCACGCCGTGGCGTTCCACCATCAGGCGTGCGACCCGTTCGATCTCCTCGAAGGTGAGGAGTTCCTCCCGGGGAAGCCACTCCAGCCCATCGGCAGGCATGCAGTAGGTGCAGCGGAAGTTGCACCGGTCCGTCACCGAGATCCGCAGGTCGCGATGCACGCGCCCGAAAGTGTCGATCAGCTGTGGGACCACGTAGCCAAGCGTAGGCCCCTGAACGGGCTGTCAGCCGGTCGAACCACCGCAGGCCGCTCAGCCCAGGAGGATGACCTCGACCAGGTCACCGTCGGCCACCCCGTCGCCATCCGGTAGGACCGCCAGCCCCGTGGCGGTCGCCATGGCGGTCAACTGGTGGGAGCCCTGGCCCCCGGCGGAGGCTGCCAGGTACCGCCCGTCCCGATACTCGACCACGACCCGCCCGAAGTGGACCTTTCCGTCGGCATGGCGCTTGAGTCCACCCACGACCCGGGCCTGGACCCGCTGTCGCTCGAGGTCCGTGTGACCCGACATGGCACGAAGGGCGGGACGGGCGAACAACTCGAACGACACCATGGATGAGACCGGATTGCCGGGCAGGCCGAACACCGGCACCCCCTCGACCAGGCCGAAGGCCAGCGGCTTGGCCGGCCTGATCGCCACCTGCATCCAGCGCATCTCACCGATCCGATCCAACACGACCTTCACGTAGTCGAAGTCCCCCATCGAGACACCGCCGGAAGTCAGCACGGCATCGCACCGGGCAACGCCGTCGAGGAGGGCCGCGGTGATCGCATCCTCGTCGTCGACCACCAGGCCCAGATCAACGGGCACGACGCCCATCTCGTCCAGGAGTGCCAGCAGTGCCGGTCGGTTGGAGTCCCTGATCTGCCCGACCCTCAGCGCTGCCGGACCCTCAACCAGCTCGTCACCGGTGGACAGCACACCCACCCTGAGGCGTCGAAAGGCCGTGACACTCCCGCATCCGATGCTGGCCAGCACACCCAGGTGCCCCGGCCCCAGGGTGGTGCCGGAGGCGAACACCTCCTCACCGGGAAGCAGGTCCTCGCCGGCTGAACGGACGTGGTTGCCCTCGCCCACCTCCACGGCGACCGTCACCACCGCACCGTCGTCGGACACCGCTGTCTTCTCGACCATGACCACCGAGTCGGCCCCGTCCGGCATCGGCGCCCCGGTCATGATCCGGATCGCCTCACCCGGACAGACCTCGACGTCGGGGACAGCGCCGGCAGCCAGCGTTCCTACTATCCGCAGACCCAGCGGGGCGCCGACGGTGTCAGCGGAGCGCACGGCGAACCCGTCCATGGCCGAGTTGGCGAACGGCGGGACGGCACCGGTGGCGACCACGGGTGCGGCGGTCACCAGACCGCGGGCGTCGGACAACGGCACCTCGGAAACGACCGGTCCGGGGCACCTTTCGAACACATGGGCCCGGGCTTCGGCGAGGGAGATCACCGACCGAGGATACTCAGCGCCTCCACGGCCTTTCCTCGCCGGCCAGGAGCCGCCTGATATTGGCCACGTGGCGAACCAGGACGAGGGCGCTGATGGCCGCCGCAACGAGGATCTCCGGGGTGGGGTTGCCGGCGGCAGCGACCGCGACGGGCAGGGCCACGGCTATGGCGATGGACCCCATCGAGGCCTTGCCGGTGACACGGACCACGAGGGCGAAGAGGGCGATCACACCGAGAGCCAGCACCGGGAACAGGACGATCGAGCCGCCGCCGCCTGTGGCCACGCCCTTGCCTCCCCGGAGACGGCGGGTCGCCGGAAGCACGTGGCCCACCGTCACCGCCGCCCAACAGGCCAGGGCCAGTGGACGGCCGGCAACAGCCATTCCCAGGAGGACCGCAGCAACACCCTTGCCCCCGTCGAACGCGAAGACGACCAACCCTGCCCGGCGTCCAGCGGTCCTGTAGACGTTGGTGGCGCCCGGGTTTCCGGATCCCGCCGAAGTCGGATCCACTCCCGACCGACCTGCCACGATCTGGGCCGACGGCAGGGTCCCGAGCACGTAGGCGATGGCCACCACCAGATAGGTCACAGGACCAGCATCACTGACGGCGGGCCACCCAACGCGGACCTCCGGTAGGATGCGACGTCGACCGGACATGGAACAACCGCTCCACGACCCCCGGCGACACCACCACCATGCCTACCTACCAGTACCGCTGCCAGTCATGCCGGGATGAGTTCGAGGTGCGCCAGTCCTTCACGGATGACGCCCTCACCGACTGCCCGGATTCAGACTGCGGCGGAATCGTGAACAAGGTCTTCAGCAGCGTCGGCATCTCCTTCAAGGGCGACGGCTTCTACAAGAACGACCACGGTTCGGGGGCGAAGGGCCGCAAGGCCGACGCCGGCTCGACCGTGAAGTCGGATTCAGGCTCAGCCGACGCAGGCTCGACGAAGACCTCGGACTCGTCCACCAGCTCGTCGGACAGCTCGTCCACCAGCTCATCGGACAGCTCCAAGAGCAGCGGCTCGACCAGCGACTCCGGTGGTTCCTCCGGTGCGTCCGGTGGTTCAAGCGGCTCTGGAGACAAGGCCGCCGCCTCAGCAGCCTGATCCCGGCCACCGCCGGGTCGGTCCCCACTTCTCCCCCCACGACAAGCTCCTCGACCCAGCGCGGGGAAGCCCGGGAGAAACCGTGTCCTACCTACTGGCCAGACTCCGTCTCTGGGCGGCGCACCACCGGGTCATCTGGTGGACGTGCGCCATTGCATTCGCCGGACTGACCGGCATCACCGTCCGCTCCGCCACCAGTGTCGCACCATGCACGACCGCTGCCGAGACGACCTCCGACGTCCCAACCAGCGGCGAGCGCGGTGTGGCCCTCGGGCGCGGCCCCGATCCCCTGCCGGTCGAGGTGGGAGACAGGCTGGACCTGTGGTCGGTCGATGGCATCACAGCCCGGGGTCGCCTCGTCGTATCCGGCGCCCGCGTCCTGGACCACGACGATCGAACGGTCACCGTTGCCATTCCCGCCGATCGCGTGGGTGATGTCGCCGCCGCCCTGGGCAGTGGCGACCTGCTCACGGCACTTGTGCCCTGATTGGCAGCGCCTGTGCCGACCCCGGCCCTCACCGCAACGAGGTGGCCAGCAACCCGAGGACGCCCAGGCCGACCACCACCCGGTATACGGCGAAACCAGCCAGCCCAACCCGGGCCATGAGGCGCAGCATCAGGTGGACGGCCAGCCCACCGCTCACAGCCGCAGCGGCTGTTCCGGCAAGGAACGGAACCCACCAACCGGATGGAACCGAGAGGTCGGCCGCCGAGAGCAGCCCGGCACCGGCAATCACGGGAAGGCTCATCAGGAAAACGAGTCGTGCGGCGGACTCGCGTTCGAGGCGCATACCACGTGCCACCGAAAGGGTCACCCCGGAACGTGACACCCCCGGCTGGAACGCCAGCCCCTGGGCAATGCCAATGGTGACCGCCTCGCCGAAGGAGAGGTCCTCGAATCCCCGCTCCCCCGGTCGACGGTCGGCAATCCACATCACGATGCCGAAGGCGATGAGGCACACAGCCACCAGCCATGTTCGATCCCCCAGGTCGCCGGTCATCGACACCACCACCAGGCCGAGTAGCCCGGTGGGCACGGCGGTGGTCGCCAGCAGCATGGCCGTACGGGCATCACCGGTCAGGGGCCCCCTCCTCACCAGCCATCCGGTCCCGGCCGAGAGGTACCTGACCACGTCGGAGCGCAGGTAGAAGACGGCACCCAGGAGGGTTCCCAGATGCAGCGCCACGTCGAAGGCGTCCTCCAGTGATCCGTCGAGAGCGAAGTCGTCCCAGCCGAACAGCCACGGCACGAGGGTCAGGTGCCCGCTGGAGGAGACCGGCAGGAACTCTGTGAGGCCCTGGACCAGGCCCAGCAGGATCGCGTGGAGGATCGGCACGGCGCGTTCCCGGCGTCCCTATACCCCGGAGACCGTCAGCTCACCGATGACGAGGGTGACCCCCGCAGCGCGCATCGGCAGCCACTGGAGGTCGTCACCAATGGCCGTCACATCGGTCAGCATCTTCTGGATGGTCGAGACGACTGTGAACTCGCGGACCGGTTCGGCCAGTTCCCCGTCACGGATCCGGAGGCCCTCGGCGCCGGTCGAGAAGTCCCCGCTGACGGTGTTCACGCCGGAGTGGAGCCCGCTCACCCCCTGGACGAGCAGGCCGTCACGGATGCCGGATATCAGATCGGTCGGCGACCGGACACCGGGCACGACGGCCACAGCGCGCACGCCCACTCCGGGCGTCGAGGAGTAGCCGCGCACAGCCGAGCCGGTGGACGTCGTCCCGGCCCGTCTGGCCGTCTCACTGTTGTGGACGAAGCGTTCCAGCCGACCGTCGGCCAGCAGGACGTTGCGGCGCGTAGCCAGCCCCTCCCCGTCGGTCTCGGTAGCGGTGTACGCCGCCGGGTCGGTCGGATCGTCGACCAGTGTGAGGATCGATGAAGCCACGTCCTCGCCGAGCCTGTCGGCGAAGAGCGATCGGCCCTTCTGCACGGCCTCACCGCTCAGGGTGCCTCCGACTATGCCGAGGAACTGGGCGCTCACCCATGGGTCGAACACCACCGTCATGCGTCCCGATGGTGGCTTGACCGCCCCGAGCATCCGGGTGGACCGCTCGGCGGCGTCGGCCGCTGCGGCCTCCACGTCCAGGTCGCCCGGCTGGCGTCCGAGCGAGAAGCCGAATCCGGTCTGGGTCTCCCCGTCCTGTTCAGCCAGGGCATACGCAGACAGGAAGCACCCCGTCTCACTGCTGATGGACCGGATGCCCGTGGTGGTCGCCACCGCACTGAACGAGACGGAGTCGGAGTACTCGGCCGACTCGACGCCGCTGATCCGGCTGTCGGAGGATCGCGTGATTCGTTCCAGGTCAAGGGCCATCTGCACCTTGGCGTCGATGGGAAGGTCGAGCAGGGCTTCCCGGTAGAGGTCCATCCCGACCGGCGCCACACCATCGGGCTCGGCAAGGGAGCAGTGCTCGTCCGGAGTGGCGAAGCCGAGGTTGTCCCTCGCCTCGCGCATCACCTCTACGAGGGCATCGGGATCCAGCGTGCCCGCGTAGGCGAATCCCTGGCGGCCGTCACGGATGACACGGATACCCACACCGCTGGACTCGGCGACCGTCAACGACTCCACCTCGCCCTCGTACGCCCGCACCTCCGTCTCGCGTTCATGGACGAGCACGGCCTCGACCTGCTCGCCCGAATCCGCCCATCCGACGATGCGCTCGGCGATCTCCAGGAATTCGGACACCTCAGGCCGCCGTTCCGCCGACAGTCAGGCGGGCTACACGCAGCGTGGGCGTGCCGTCCCCCACTGGGACCCCCTGGCCGTCCTTGCCGCAGGTACCAGGCGAACCCATGGCGAAGTCACCGGCAATGGCGTCGATGTCCAGAAGCGCCGCGGGGCCGTTGCCGATCAGGTTGCCGTCGCGGATCGGGGCCGTGAGGCGACCGTCCTCGATCAGGTACGCCTCGGTCATGCCGAACACGAAGTCGCCGGTGGCCGTGTTCACCTGGCCGCCGCCCAGCTGCGCCACGTACACACCGCGTTCGGTCCCGGCCAGAATCTCAGCCGGGTCATCGTCGCCAGCCTCCAGGTAGGTATTCGTCATGCGAACCATGGGGAGGTGCCGGTAGCTCTGGCGACGACCGTTTCCGGAACTCTCCCGGCCTTCCTTCCGGGCCCGCAGGCGGTCCCACATGAAGTCCGTCAGGACACCGTCACGGATCAGGACGTTGTGCTGTGCGGGTCGACCCTCGTCGTCGATCGCGTAGCGGCCCCACTCACCGACCATGGTGCCGTCGTCCACAAGGCTGACCATGGGCGCAGCCACGACCTCACCGCGGCGACCGGCGAACACCGACGCCGCCTTGGCTATCAGGTCCGCTTCCAGCCCGTGCCCACAGGCCTCGTGGAATAGCACCCCGCCGCCGCCCGGCCCGACCACGACCGGCATCTCCCCGCTGGGCGCCGGTACCGCACCCAACTTTGTCAACGCCCGCCCGGCGGCCCGTCCGGCCAGTTCCTCCACGTCCACCCGGTCGAACAGCTCGAACCCAATGGTGTGGCCCACCGACTCCCGACCCGTCTGGAGGCCCGAGTCCCCGCTGGCTACGCAGGACACGGAGAAGAGGGTGCGGATCTGTCGATCGCCGGTGAGGAGGCCGTCGCTGTTGGCAATCTGGATGCGTCGCTGGCTGTCCGCGTACCTTGCTGTGACCTGCGTGATCGCACCGTCGCGTGAGCGCGCTGCATCATCGGCCCGCTCCAGGAGGGCCACCTTCCGGGCCTTAGGTACGTCGGAGGGAAGGATCTCCACCACGGCCGACGCAGGGCCGCTCATGGAGTCCAACGCCACGACCCTCACCCCCGACCCACCACTGCGTGCTGCTGCCGAAGCTGCCGTGGCGGCAGCCCGGAGGCCGGCCGGGGACAGATCCGCCGTGTGGGCGAAGCCGGTCGTCTCACCCACCACGACGCGGATACCAGCGCCCCGGTCACGACCACTCGTCAACTCCTCGATCCGACGGTCGTCCAGCAGCGCCGAAATGGACCTGCGGTCCTCGACGAACACCTCGGCGAACTCGCCACCCGTGGCCATTGCGACGCCGAGCGTGTCAAGGAGGACCTGCGGATCGAGGATCACCGCGTCGCCACCGGTCATATCGGTCATATCGGTCACCTTCACCATCATCGTCTCCAACACCGCTTAGGTCATCTCGGCCCGGTTCCCCGGGCCATGGACGGATGCGTAGGGTACCCGTCGTGCCTCCCATGCCCGGGTTGCGCGGCCACGCCACGCACACCATCACAGATGCCGACACGGCGATCGCCATGCGTTCAGGCGAGGTTCCCACGCTCGCCACGCCACGCCTCGTCGCCCTCATGGAGGAAGCGACGATCGCGGCGCTGGCCGACAATCTGGGCGAGGGAGAAACCAGCGTGGGCATGCGGATCCACATCGACCACCTGTCCCCCTCCGGTACCGGGGCCGAGATCATGGCCGAAGCGCTCCTGGAGGCCGTCGAAGGCAGGCGTCTGACCTTCGGTGCCACGGCCACGGAAGGTGGGACCGTGGTGGCCACTGCCAGCATCGTCAGGGTGGTCGTCGCCACAGATCGCTTCGTCGGTCGCGTCGGTGCAGAGACAGACTGACGCCAGCGGCCCGACAAGAGATCCTGCCATGACCGACCTGGACCAACCTGATGCCCGGCAGGCGAGGCGCAGCGAATCGACCCGCGCCGGTACCGGTCTCCACTGGTGGGTCGAGATCCTGCTCGTCCTGACCTTCTACGTCATCTACTCGGCTGTCCGGAACCGCTTCGGGTCGGACTCCGTAGGGGTCTCAGAAGCACTGGCCAATGCCGAGCGGGTCATCGACCTGGAGAGGACACTCGGCCTCTACCTGGAGCCGGGGCTGCAGGCGGCATTCCTGGGCCAACGATGGTTCATCCAGTTCTGGAACCTCTTCTACGGCACCTTCCACTTCGGCCTCACGGTGTTCGCCCTCGTGTGGGTGTACCGATACCACCCGCACCTGTACGGCCGCCAGCGCTCAACCTTCCTGTGCACCACCGGTCTTGCCCTGGTCGGCTTCGGTCTGTTCCCCCTGATGCCGCCACGACTGCTGTCGGACTGCGGGGAGTTCGGCGCCTGTCTCGCCGCCATCCACCCGTTCGTCGACACGGTCGCCATCACCGGTGGCCTCTGGTCATTTGACTCCGGCACCATGCAGGCGGTGAGCAACCAGTACGCAGCGATGCCCAGCCTCCACTTCGCATGGGCAGCGTGGTGCACGGTCGCGTTGTGGCCGGTCGTGACCTCGCGGACCGGTCACCTGCTCATTGCCGCCTACGCGCCCGCCACCCTCTTTGCCGTCGTGGTCACCGCCAACCACTTCTGGATCGACGCGTTGGGTGGGCTGGCAGCCCTCGGGGCAGGCCACTGCCTCTCCGGCCTACTCCTGGCTGGATGGCGGCGGCTACCTACCCTCACCTGAGCGTTCCCACCGTCGCGAGTGCACCATCGGGCTCCGCGGCTACCGTGGTTCCCTGGTTCCAGCGACGGAACCCGACCCCTCGATCCGGATTCACCGGACCGGCTCCCTCGATCGGACCGAGCCACCATGCGACTCGACTCAATCCGGACCCCGGACGACCTGCGCCAACTCGGACCCGACGAGCTTCGCTCCCTTGCAGCCGAGATCCGCGAGCGGATCGTGGAGACGGTGGGACGCACCGGCGGCCACCTGGGTTCCAACCTCGGAGCCGTGGAGCTGACCCTGGCCCTCCACCGGGTGTTCGACAGCCCCAGGGACGCCATCCTCTGGGACACGGGCCACCAGACCTACGTCCACAAGCTTCTCACCGGCCGCAATGGCGAGTTCGACGGCCTCCGCCAGCCCGGAGAGATGTCCGGCTATCCCTCACGGGCCGAATCCAGCCATGACTGGATCGAGAACTCCCATGCCTCGACCGTCCTTGCATACGCCCACGGGCTGGCCGCTGCTGACGCCACCAGAGGCGGCAGCCGGCGGGTGGTTGCGGTGATCGGCGACGGATCCATGACCGGCGGTATGGCGTTCGAGGGGCTCAACAACCTGGGCCACAGCGGCCTGAAGGTCACGATCGTCCTGAACGACAACGGCCGCTCGTATGCGCCGACAGTCGGCCGATTGTCAGAGAGCCTCATCCGGATCCGCTCCAACCCGACCTACATGCGCCGTCAGCGGCGCCTGGAGGACGTTGCCGAGAGCCTCCCGTGGGTGGGTGAGCTGCTGGAGAGGAGCATCAGCGCCACCAAAGCCGCCCTGCGCGACATGTTCGAACCCACGGCCTTCTTCGAGGCCCTGGGCGTGCACTACCTGGGCCCCTTCGACGGCCATGACATCGCCGAGATCGAAGATGCCCTCCGCAATGCGGCCGAGTTCGACGGGCCGGTGGTCGTCCACTTGCTCACCCAGAAGGGGCGCGGCCACGCTCCGGCGGAGCAGGACCCGATCAAGCACATGCACGACACGGGTGGCGTGAAGGTCGGCAGCTACACGGCGGCGTTCACCGAATCGATCCTGAAGGCAGCCGAGTCACGGCCTGAGATCGTGGCCATTACCGCTGCGATGCCCGACTCGACGGGACTGCTGCCGTTCCGGGACCGATTCCCGGATCGCTGCTTCGATGTCGGGATCGCCGAGCAGCACGCCGTCGCCGCTGCTGCAGGAATGGCCATGGGCGGGCTGCGACCCGTCGTGGCCCTGTATGCCACGTTCCTCAGCAGGGCATTCGACCAGGCCAACCTGGATGTCGGCCTCCTCGGGCTACCGGTCGTGTTCTGCCTCGACAGGGCTGGCATCACCGGTGACGACGGACCCTCCCACCACGGCGTGCTGGACATGATCCTGTTGTCCAAGATCCCGGGCATGACGATCCTGGCGCCCTCCTCATACCAGGAGCTCCAGCAGATGTTCGAGGACGCCCTAGCTATAACGGATGGTCCGGTTGCCATCCGCTGGGCCAAGACCCCGGCCCCCCACGTGGGCTGGGACGAGGTGGGCAGGGGCCTCTCGGCCCGTCAGGTGAAGGCCGCCTCCGATGACCGCACGGTCTGCCTGCTGGGTGCCGGAAAGATGCTTGCGGCCGTAGAGGAGGCCGCAGACCTGCTCGCCGCCGACGGAATCCACGCCACTGTCTGGGACCCACGGTGCATACGCCCCTTGGATGTGGCGATGCTGGACGATGCCGCCGGCCACCGCCTGGTGGTCACAGTGGAGGACGGGTTCCGTGAAGGCGGCTTCGGCACGGGGGTCATGGACGACCTCTCCAGCCGATCGCCGCGGACGGAGGTGGCCGTACTGGGCGTTCCGGTGGCCCACCACCCCCATGGGAAGGTGGACGACCTGCTGGCCTCGTTCGGGCTGGACGGTCCGGGTGTCGCTGCGACCGTCCGGAGTCGTCTGGGTTGAGCCCCGACCGCCGGAGGGCGGATCGGTGGGCCAGCCGGATCAGGTGAAGAAGGGGTTGTCCCCGGCTGAGTGGTCCGTGGAGTCGACCACCTCGGTGATCTCCGGGATGGCTTCCAGGATCGCCCGCTGGATGCCCTCGGTGAGGGTCGCCTGGCTCATGGAACAGCCCTGGCAGCCGCCGCCCATCGTCACGTAGGCGGTGTGGCCGTCGACACCCACGAGGGTCGCGAAACCTCCGTGGGACGCCAGCATCGGATTCACCTTCTGTTCCAGGAGCTGCGCGATCTGCTCGGGAACCTCGCCCTCCAGGAGGAGCTCACCCACGTCGCCCAACGGGTTCGGACGGTTCGGGTTCCGGATTATCAGGCCGCCCTGGGCCGGGTTGCTCGGCAGGTCGAGGGTGGCTCCTGCAAGCTTGGAACGGCTCTCCTCGCCGACAGCCATCTGCAGATCGCCGACCTCCCAGCGGTGGCAGTCAGAAGGCAGCTCATCGACGGGGGTGAATGCCAGGTCGTAGACGTAGTCCACCCCGGACACCCCGGTCACATCGATCTGGAGGGCCAGGCCAGCGGGATCGTCCTCGCTGTCTCGCACCTCGCGGACCTTGGCCAGTGCGGCGTCGGTGACGGAGATGACCGGCTCGGCGGTCTCCCCATCGGGAACAAGGACGGTCTGCTCGCTCATGGCCCCATGGTACCGGGGCCGTCGGCCCACACTTCGACCCTCCCGACGTTGCGGCGGTAGGTTCTGCGGCCATGGACGACACAGGACCTGCAACCTCACCCGTCACCATCCGCCGGGACGGCAAGGTGGCGATCATCCACCTCGACGACGGCAAGGCCAACGCCCTGGGCCACGCTGCCATCGCTGCCCTGCTCGCCGCCTTCGATGAGGTGGAGGCCTCCGACGCCGACGCCGTGGTCCTGGCCGGCCGACCAGGACGGTTCTCAGCGGGGTTCGACCTCAAGGTGATGCAGGGCGGCCCGGATGAGGCCCGCAGGATGCTGAGCGCCGGCGTGGACCTCTTCCTCCGCAGCTACCTGTTCGGTCGCCCCGTTGTGGCGGCATGCACCGGGCATGCGATCGCTGCGGGTTCCATCATGCTCATGTCCACAGACCTTCGCATCGGCGCCGCAGGGGACTTCAAGATCGGCCTCCCCGAGCTGACCATCGGCATGCCCCTGCCCTTCTTCGCCACCGAGTTGGCCAGGGATCGGATCTCGAGGCGACATCTCTCGCAGGTCTTCCTGGGGCGCATGTACGACCCGGAGGGAGCGACCGACGCCGGCTTCCTGGACCAGGTGGTCGACGCCGAAGCGGTGATCGATACCGCCGTCGAGCAGGCACTGGCACTCAGCGGCGTGAGCCGTGGTGGCCTGAAGCGCACCCGGGTGACGTCCCGCGGGGCCATTGCCGATGCCATCCGGGCGGGCCTCGACGAGGACCTCTCCCACTTCTCCGTCCAGGGCTGAGGGGACCGAGCCGGAGACACACCGGGTCCTCCACGACATGATGAACGGCCGGTACGACGCCCTGCTCCTGGTTGCCTTCGGCGGCCCCGAACAGCCCGGCGACGTCGAACCGTTCCTGGAACGGGTGACGGCGGGGCGTCCCATTCCGCCGGACCGCCTTGCCGAGGTGGCCGGCCGCTACCTGTCGGTCGGTGGGCGGTCACCCCTGAACCCGAGGATGCGGGCACTGCTGGCGGCTGTCAGGGCCGAACTCGCCGCCCGCCGCATCCACCTCCCTGTCTTCTGGGGAAACCGGAACGCCGCCCCCCTGCTGGCCGATGCCGTGGCGGAGATGGCCGCCGCCGGGGTGGAACGGGCCCTGGCCTGGACCGCATCGCCTTATGCGTCGTACAGCGCATGCAGGCAGTACGGCGAGGACCTGGTGGCGGCCTGTTCGGCCGTCGGCGAGCGTGCACCGGCCATCGACATGATCCGGCGCCACCATGACCACCCGGCTCTTCTGGAACCGGCCGCCGACCGGCTTTCAGAGGCCCTGGCACGCCTACCCGGGGACCGACGCGACGGCGCCCACCTGCTCTTCAGCGCCCACAGCATCCCGACAGCGTTCGCCGACACGTGCGACTACGAGGCCCAGGTCGTCGAGGCCGCACGGCTGGTGGCCGCCCTGGTGGATCCCGCAGGCCACCACCCCCACGAGGTGGTGTGGCAGTCGAGGACAGGCTCGCCCCGGGTGCCCTGGCTGGAACCGGACGTGGGCGACCGGATCGAGGCACTTGCCGAAGACGGCGTGGATGCGGTCGCTGTCTCACCGATCGGGTTTCCGGTCGAGAACTTCGAGATCGCCTGGGACCTCGACACCGATGCCGCACGCCGCGCAGCCGACGTGGGCGTGGCGTTCGCCCGTGCAGCTGCAGTCGACGATGACCCACGCTTCGCATCCATGGTGGTCGACCTGGCGGTGGAACGGCTGGACGGGACCGCAGGTGGACCTCGACCCGGTGCGGGCAGCCTCGGCATCCGGCCGGATACGTGTGCTGTCAACTGCTGCCCGGATCTCCGCCGGGTGGAGCATCCCGAGGGGGATCCCCGACCGTCAACGTCCTGACGGGTATTTTCAGTGGTGATGAACCACGCTCGGATCGCCACCGAAGCCCTCCGCTTCCGGCTCGGCACGCTGACCACCAGGGCGGAGGGGCCCCAGGGCCTCGACCCGGTTGAAGCGGGCGACATCCTGATCACCTGTGGCGACCCCGGTGTGGACCAGGCCCTTCGCATGCTCGGACAGACCTGGATGCAGGCCGGGCTGGTACCCGAGTCCATCGACCATCCATGGTCGGCTGGCGACGCGGCACGGCTCCGATCCGTGGGTGGAACCGCCCTACTGGATGCGCTGGACGAGCTGGTGACCGGCGTCTCGCGGTGTCGCTTCCGCAACTGAGGCTGCCGCCGGCCTACCCCGCCCGGCCATGCCGCGGCGGAACCGATGCTCCGAAGTACGGTCCACACAAGGCCCCGGCGGGCGCTGTCGCACCCGTGCGCCATGCTCGTCGGACGACGACCGACCGGACGACAGGCGACCATCCAGCCCCATGAGCAAGCAGCAGAAACTCCTCCCCGACGACCAGTCCTTCGCCCGCGAGGTGATCGACGTAACCGTCGCCGACGAGCTCAAGGAGTCGTTCCTCGCATACTCGCTCTCGGTGATCACCGCCCGGGCCATTCCCGACGTGCGCGACGGCCTGAAGCCGGTCCAGAGGCGGATCCTCTACTCGATGCTCCGCATGGGAATCCGGCCTGACACACCGCACAGGAAGAGCGCCAGAGTGGTCGGCGACACCATGGGCCGCTACCACCCCCACGGGGATGCCGCCATCTACGACGCCCTCGCACGCATGGCCCAACCGTTCTCCCGGGGCATGACCCTCATCGATCCCCAGGGCAACTTCGGCTCGCTGGACGACCCGCCTGCGGCTTCGCGCTACACCGAGTGCCGCCTGACCGCTGCCGCCATGGCAATGGTCGGAGAACTCGACGAGGACACCGTCGAGTTCAGGGCCACCTACGACGGCGAGGCGGTAGAGCCCGTCTACCTGCCGGCCCTGCTGCCCAACCTCCTGCTCAACGGCACCACCGGAATCGCAGTGGGCATGGCCACCAACATGCCCACCCACAACCTGGCGGAGGTGTACGAGGCCATAGCGCTCACGATGAACAAGCGGCGGCCGAAGCCCACCATCGACGAGATACTTGCGGTGCTGCCGGGACCCGACTTCCCGAGTGGCGGCATCGTGGTGGACGACGGCATACGCGAGGCCTACGCGACCGGTCGGGGAACCATCCGCCTGCGGGCCCGCGCCCACGTGGAGGACGTCGGTCGGGGCCGCCAGGCAATAGTGGTGACCGAACTCCCCTACCTCATCGGGCCGGAACGGGTCATCTCGAAGCTCAAGGAGTTGAACGAGTCTGGCCGGGTGACCGGAATCGCCGACTTCAAGAACCTCTCGGACCGCCACACCGGACTACGCATCCAGGTGACGGTGAAGCCCGGCCACAACCCACAGGCCGTCCTCGGAGAGCTCTACCGGCTGACACCCCTGGAGGAGACCTTCGGCATCAACAACGTCGTGCTGGTAAACGGCGAGCCCCGCACACTCGGCATCCAGGAGATGTGCAGCCACTACATAGACCACCGCCTGGACGTCGTGGTCCGACGCACCCGCCACAGGTTGGACAAGGCCGAGGAACGCCTTCACCTGGTCGCTGGCCTCCTCACGGCCCTGGACTCCATTGACGAGGTCGTCGCCATCATCCGTGGCTCCGAGGACACGGCTGGCGCCCGTGTCGGGCTCATGGAACGATTCGACCTCAGCCGCATCCAGACCGACCACATCCTCGACATGCCACTCAAGAGGCTGACAGCACTCGAAACCCGTCGGCTGCTCGACGAGCGAGACGAGCTGGAGGAATCCATCCGTGGATTCACGACGCTGCTGGGCTCCGAAAAGCGACAGCGGACCCTGGTGCTGAGTGAACTGGCCGAAGCCGTGGAGTCCTTCGGGAGGCCTCGCCGGACCGAGATCCTCCACCCGGACGACCTCCCGGTATTCGACTCCGTGACGGCGACCGACGACGTGACCGACGAGGCCTGCGTGGTCACCCTGTCGACGTCCGGCCAGATCGGAAGGCTGCCGGTGGACGGCGCCAAGAGGGCCACACCGGGTCGACACGACGTGCTGGTCACCTCACTATCCACCCACACCACCGCCACCGTCACAGCCGTCACCTCCGAGGGCCGCGCCCTGCAGGTCCTGGCCGCCGAGCTGGCCGATGGCTCCGGCCGTGGGCGTGGCGCCGGAGCCGCCCAGGCGTTCGGCACCAACCGGGGCGAGGTCATACACACGGTGGTGGCCGAGGGCACAGAGCACCTGGTGGTGGTCACGGCCAACGGGGTCGCAAAGCGCCTCACCCTCGACGAGGTGCACTCCACCAGGAACGGCAAGCCGCTGTTGAAGCTGCGTGCCGGCGACCGGGTCGTGGCGGCCTTCACCGCCCCCGACGGCGTGGACCTCGTCATTATCGCCTCCGATGGCCAGGTACTTCGCACGGCGATCGACTCCATAAGCATCCAGGGCCGGGGTGCCGCAGGCGTCGCCGGCATGAAGCTCAAGGGTGGAGCAGCCATCGTCGGTGCTGCAGGCATCCTCGGCGATGACGCCCTGATCACGGTGACCGACACCGGCGGGGTGAAGGCGACCCCGAGCGCAGAGCTGGAGTCACGTGGCAGGGGCGGAATCGGCGTCAGGGTCTCGAAGCTGGCGGACGGTTCGTCCATCTCGGCGGCCCACGTGGGACCGTCTATTGGCCTGCTCGCCATCATGGGCACCGACGAGGACCCCCGGAAGCCGGACCCGGTCCCCGTACCCCTGATGCTGGAGCCCACCAGGCGGGACCTGGTAAGCGGCACATCTGAACGACAGATCCTCGCCATCGGCCCGGCGAGGTGGTGACCATGGCGAACACGACAGCCCGCTCATCCGGTGGCTCGAAGTCCGCTGCGACGACCCAGGGGTCCGGCAACGGTTACGACGCCGATGCCATCCAGACGCTTGAGGGCCTGGAGGCGGTGCGGAAGCGACCCGGCATGTACATCGGAGGCACGGGCTCGCAGGGACTCATGCACCTCGTCTGGGAACTCGTGGACAACGCAGTCGACGAAGCGGCAGCCGGCTTCGCTGACCGCATCCAGATCACGCTGCACCGCGACAGCTCCGTCGAGGTGGCCGACAATGGCCGCGGCATCCCGATCGATCGGCACGCCAAGCGAAAGGTCTCCGCCCTGGAGGTCGTCCTCACCGAGCTCCATGCGGGCGGCAAGTTCGGTGGCGGTGCCTACGGGGCTTCCGGCGGACTGCACGGGGTCGGGGCATCGGTCGTCAACGCCCTTTCCACCAGGCTGATGGCCCAGGTGGACCGTGACGGCTACACCCACGAACTGGGCTTCAGCGAGCGGGTTGCGGGCCAGTTCTCGGGATCGACGTTCACCGCAGGCCACCACCTGGAGAAGGTGAAGCGGATCTCCAAGAACAAGACGGGCACCCGGATCCGTTTCTGGTCGGACCGCGACATCTTCGACCCGGAAGCGCGCATCGACATCGACCTGGTCCACGAACGCGTCGTACAGGCCTGCTTCCTGGTTCCCGGCGTCAAGATCCGGGTCGTCGACAAACGATCCGAAGGCTCGGCCGAACCCTTCGAGTTTGTGTCTCGTGGAGGGCTGGCCGACCTCGTGGACCACCTCTCGTCCGGTGGCAACGCCTGTGAGGTCATCACCCTCTCCGGCATCGACAGCTTCACCGAGCGGGTGCCGGTGGACGGAAAGATGACCGACGTCCAGCGGGAGTGCCTCGTCGAGGTGGCCCTTCGCTGGGTGAAGGGATACGAGACGAGGGTGGAGTCCTTCGTGAACACCATTCCCACCAGTCACGGCGGCACCCACACCGCCGGCTTCGATCGCGCGCTGACCCGCGCCGTGAACGACGTCCTGTTGAAGGACACCCGCAAGTTGGCGAAGCTGGCCAAGGACAACAAACACCGGGCCATCAAAGAGGACGTGCAGGAGGGCCTCGTGGCCGCCTGCAAGGTGGTGTTCGCCGAACCGCAGTTCCGCGGCCAGACCAAGCAGGAGCTGGGCACGCCCGCCATAGAAAAGATCGTCTACGACGTGATGAAGCGGGGCCTCACCGACTGGTTCACCACGAGTGGCCCCCGCACGCACGTCACGGCCATCCGGGAGAAGCTGGCCAATGCCGTCATCAACCGGG
>Ga0115000_10001220_pt1 | contig 22971 bp, 21 predicted proteins | sample ArcticOcean_MG_C_6_FD_89690 | JGI IMG/M metagenome (GOLD analysis project Ga0115000, IMG submission 89690) | Marine microbial communities from western Arctic Ocean - ArcticOcean_MG_CB8_128 | ecosystem: Environmental > Aquatic > Marine > Oceanic | place: Arctic Ocean: Canada Basin | collected... | reverse complement strand
TTTTTAACTTTTCTACTTGAGTTCGCGTTAAACATCCATACAAGACCAATGAAGAACCCTATAACACCCAATATCCATTTCCATGATTTTTTTAAAAATTCCATAATTATATATCTTTTATTATATCTGTGTCAGTTACTTTTCTACTAGCTAATACATTTGCCCATTTTGAGGAAAATATATCATAGAAACTTCTTAGTTTTTCTATAGTCTCTACAAAATCATTATCAACCCTAACCATGTTACCACTTATGAATACCCCATTACTTTCTCCTAAACTAAAAAAGAAATCTAAATCCTCTTTTATTAATCTACCACCCCATTCTACATTATTTTTATATAATTGTAATGGTCTATAATCTACTAAATCAGAAACTTGTTCTATAAAATCGTCCATAGTCTCTTGGTATGTGTTCTGTTCGTCACCAGTAAGATTTAATTCTGATTGTCTTTCACCGTGAATAACTAATTTACCTGACGATATTGTATACGTTTTAGTTTTTTCTTTATCTCTTTTCTTTTGAACATCAATACCGGCATCGGAATCTATGTCAATATCGAATTGGGTTTGTTCATTTAACGTCCTTGCAATATTTAACATGTTTTTCATGTCATCATATTGATTTTCTCTATGGTCTGTATGGTCTTTAACTGTTAATGTTCTTTTTCTCATATTTTTTATTTTATAATTCTTTAATTCTTTCAAAATTAAATGCTGGACTTAGGTCGGTAAAATACTCACTATAATTACTCCTGGTTACAATTCCTTTGAACCTTTCTACCCCTTCAACCCTAACATTATGTCCTATAAATTTTTTCTCTATCTTTAAATCCGCACATATATCTTTTAATAAAACCACCAAACTATCTATTTGTTTATCTGTATATGTGGACCAAAAAAATCTATTTCTCCACTTTTTTTCAAAAACCTCTCCCTTATAAATATTACCTAACCAGTCACACAACCTAGGATTGTTCTTTTTTGGTTTTAACCACCCTTCATTTTCCAATAAAACCAATACTATATTATCATCTATGTCTTTGTCTCCAAAAAAATTAGTAGTTACTCTGGGTTCTAAAACCTTAATAACAACACCTTCTTTAGATATTATAAAATGGGGTTGATTCTTGTATTTTCTATTATGTCTTAAGGTTAAAGATTTTAAATAATCTTCTACATCCCTAGATGTATGCCCTACCATTATCTGAGTTTTTTGATGGGCCGTTTTACTTTCTTTTTCTATATGTAAGAGTTCTTTTTTCATTTTTTTTATCTTCCTCTTTATCCACTATTAATGTTTGGGTCGTATCAGTTAGTCTATACAAGTCACCAAGGTAATTCTCGTTATAATATAACTCATCAGTATTTTGTGTTAAACGATTTAAATGGTTTTGTAATATGTCTAGTTCTTTTTTTGTGGGTTGTACTGGTTTACTTTCTTCATCTTCATAATGTAACCCATCATTTCCGTTCTGTCCAATAATATCCATTCGTCTTTCGTCTTCCAGTTCTTCTATTTGTTCTTTAGTTGGTTCAACTGTGACCTCTATCTTTCCCCCATCAACTGTTATTTCTTCTGGGGATTGTTCTTCTACTGGTACTGTTGGGTTGGGGTCTATGGGTTTACGTAATTTATTTTGATTTTCTTTAACTCGTTGTTTAAGTGATTCAGATGGTTGAGTTGTATTATCTTCTTTATCTGTATCGACTAACCCAATTTCTTCTCCATTTTTCATTTGGGACAGCTCCATTATTTTTTCTAGATGTTCATTTCTAGATGTAAAATAATCTTCTTCCTTACGTTTTGGGGTTATACTAGCAAATGCCATATTAGCTGATACTACTAGAGCAATAGCAAGTGGGTCGAATACAAATATAATAAGTAATAAGAACCAGTTAACAACCTTATTCATTGGCTGTCCTGTAGTTTCTGCTAGATATTTTAATGGACCTAATTCACTTTCAGCTTCATTAGATATCTCTTTATCTAATGATGACATATCAGTTTTATTAATAGAATCCAATACAGCTTCTATTTTAATATTGATATTATCTCTATCTGTAATTGTAGTTTTTAATTCTGCTTGTAATGCTCTTCTTGCTGAACTAGATGTTGTTGTAATTACCTCCTCAGCATTTTTGTCATACCACGAAACTGAAGTTGGATTTGAAAGTGATATTCTTAAATCAGAAATTGATTTGTTAATCTGAGTCTTCTCAATTGTTAAGTCTTCTTTTGTTTCTTGGAACCTAACTTGCTTCTGATTAAGAATTGCAAGTGACTTGTCAAGTAATTCTGATTGAGTTGCGGTTGATTGATAAGCTCCAGATAAGAATCCATATATCCCTCCGGATGTAATTACCATTAAAACAAAACAGGCTATCATGAGATAACCTTTTAGTAGTTTGTTTATTGTGTTCCAGTATTGGTATAGTAGGGACGCAACAACTAATTTAGCAAATTCAAGAGAACCTGCCATTATGATTACTTGGGTTGCTGCTCCCGCAAATAACATACTTAATCCAAATACAGAATAAAATGCTGCTGAACCGGACACGGCTAATGCGGATAAAGTGATGATTAAAGGAAATAAATATTTTTTCATACCATAGTTTATATGGTTATAAATATCAGTTAGTTAGGTAGTCAAGTAAAGAATAACTTTCATTTCTCAATTTTCTTAAAGCTTTTTCCTTAATTTGTCTTACTCTTTCCTTGGTTAGGTTAAATATTTCACCTATTTCTTGTAAAGTGTGGGGGGTATAGTCTAAACCGTAGTATCTTTCTACAATCTCAGTCTCTCTAGCGTCTAAAGAATACATTAACTTTTTTAATTCGGTTTTTATGTTACATTCGTCATTAAAAATGTCATCTGGCATCTCAGCGTTTACATCCTCCAGTACTTGAATTAGGGTGTCTCCTTCATCATTTATAGGTTTGTCATAATTAATAACTGTAGGTAATGAGGATAGTTTACTATCTAATTCGGTTATTTCATTACCTATTTTTTTCTTTTGTCTCTGTAATTCCTGTACTATGTTAACTGGGAGCCTAATGGTTCTGGAATTTTCATTTAATGTTTGGATTACGGATTGTTTAACCCACCAAACCGCATATGATATAAACCTATATCCTTTTGTCCAATCAAAACTCTTAATCGCTTTTAATAATCCGTAGTTGCCTTCAGCTATTAAATCAGATAAGTCTATTCCTTGGTTTTGGTAATTCTTCGCGACACTAATTACAAATCTTAAATTACCTTCTACCAATTCTTTATTTACCATATCAATCTCTTTTTGAGTGGTTTTTGGATTTAGTATTATTTTTGCTAATTCTTTTTCTCTAGCTGGTGTCATTACTTTTATTTTTCTAACGTCCCTTAAGTAATGTGTTATTTCATCCTGTTTTATAAATGCCTGTTTATTAATCATATAATATTATTTTTAAAGTTAGTGGTACAAAGTTAAGTAAAAAAAATGGTACACACAAGTATTATATACAATTAGTGTACCATTAAATAGGTGGGTGACAATTTGTCAGATTTTATCTAGGTTTTCTGGTATTTCTGTTAGTATTTCTGTTGGAGTTTGTTTTGTTACTCCTATTATTAAACGTTTTATTATTAGATTTGTTACTATTATTAAACGTTTTATTATTAGATTTGTTACTATTATTGGTTTTAATATTAGTTCTATTGGTATTGGTTTTAATATTAGTCCTGTTGGTGTTAACTTTTACATTAGTCCTATTGGTGTTGGTTTTGATAATAGTTCTGTTATTTCCTCTATTAGGTTTAACTATAGTGGTTTTATTTGGTTTGTATGTTCTACCTTTACCATTATTAAATCTAATCCCTCTTGGTTTGGCTACATAATATCCGTTATCACAATGTATATGAACGTGAGTGTGAAGACCATAAGTGTAATGTGGTCTTAAACTATAATAGTACCACCAAGGAAAATAATGTGGTGTTCCATAATAATAATAGTACCCACTATAAAAACCCCAATAGGGTAAATCATTATAATAATATACTTCTTTTGTGTGTTCTTGTGTTTCACAACATCTGTGGTCAGAAAGACATACCTCACCTCTTTCCATTAGTTCACAATTGTGTGTGTTAGGTTTGGTCGTATAAGTTTCTTCGTAAACAAAGCAACTTGTTAAAAATAATGTTAGTATTACTAGTATTTTTTTCATTTTATAAATTTTTAAGTTATTGTATATAGTAAAGATAGTAAAAAAGTTTGGTATTACCAAGTTAACTCCCTACTATTTCTTTTATTTGGTTGAGCATTATTTCCGGCTCATCTGCTATATAAATATTACCTTTATTCCCTGTTTTATTACTAGAACACACAAATATAGTTCTATCACCATCTTCAATTACAGCAGTTGGTACCCAGGGTGGTAAATCATGCTCTTTAATTAAATCTATGTGTTCCCATTTATTTGGGTACTGATTCATTAGGTTTTCACTTAATTCATTTAAGTTTTTATTCTCAAATTGTATATCATTGTCAACCAACCCTTTTTTAAGTTCTATACAATCCGGACAGTCTTCTTCTGTGTATAATGTTATTTTCATTGTTCTTTTTGGTTATCTAAAAATTCTTTTTCAGTTATTGTTAAACTACTAATACCTTCTTTATTAATTTTATCTAAAATAACATCAATGTCAAGTATTTCATCATTTTTAAAATGTAAAATAGGTTTATACGTTTCTTTTATAAAATCTAAATTCATCCTATCACCTTTAGAAAAACTTATATTATCCATAGTTTTTTTTCTAAAGTATTCCATTAATTCTTTTATCATTTCGGGTGGTGGTGTTAATGATTTATTTGTCTTACCAAATAAATGTTGTTCTAGAAGTGGGTTTAATCTATATGCTAAATTTCTAGGCTTAGGCATTAAAAAGTAAGCTGGTATTGTAGGTTTTAAAAACTCTTCTAGTACTTCTTTTATTTCACTAAAAGGAGCATGTGACTCTATGCACGCTATAAGTGTGTGTTCACCTGTCACAAAAGAAAGTTCTGGTACAGATAGTATAGTTTCTAGAACATCCTTGATGTGTTCGTACAAGTCTATATTGTCCTCGAGTCTAATCCATCCTCCAAACATAAACAGTAAATATTTTTTAGGTCTACTCTTATTCATATTAATAAATATTATATACTAGAAACATTGTTATTCTTTTTTACCGTAATTACGTTATCACCCCATTCTGTAACCATCTGATTATGGGTTATTAAGAACACACAGTCAAAATACTCCTTTAATTTTAAAAAGAATTCCCTTACCATTGGTAGGTTCTCATTAGATATTTTACCAAAAACTTCATCGAATACTGTTATGTTAGGTTTAGGTAGCGAGGAGAACTTACTGAGAATAGCTCTTAAAGCTAAAGATGATATTGTTTTCTCATACCCCGAACCAGCGACTAAGGGTTTGGAGATGTGTGTCTCTTTGTCTATCATCCAAAAATCTATTTCATTCTTTTCATTAACTTTAACCTCTAAATCAAATGCACAATCTTCAGATAGTAAATGACACAACTCATTATTAATAACAGGCATTAAACTTTTAAGGATTACTTTTGGTATGCCATTCTTTCCAAAGGCTGTCAAATATGTTTTAAATACCATTTGTACTCGTTCCTCTTTTTTTATCTTTTCTATATTATCTAAATTGTTTTGTAACCTAATTTTAGATTGTTCTTGTTTAATAAGGGTTGTATTTTTATTGTCTAGTGTTTTATTCTTTTCTAATTTAAACGATTCTAGTTGGGTTTCCACTCTGAATTTATCAATTTCTACATTTTTATTATGTTCTATCTTTTTTTGGTTGGATTCGTACTTACTTACGAGAGTGCTTTTGTCCTTACTTGTGTTTTCTAGAGATTCAATTTCCAGAACTTTTTTCTCTTTTATTAGTTTATTTTTATCATACAAATCTAATTCTTCTTTCAATTTTTCTAGACCCTTCAGTTTAGTTTCTTCATCTTCTAGTTGTTTTTGTATATCTAGTAATGTAGATTTATCATTTTCTAATTCTTCTTTTAGTTTATCAATTTCCTTGGTGTGGTCCACATCTTCTAAATCTCTTTTACAAACTGGGCATATTTCAGAATTTTGTAGACCTGTTACGTTTTTTTCTTTAGAAATTATTTCATTATTCAGTATACCAAATTTTAATTTTATATCGTTTACCTCACTTCTTTTTTGTGATAATTCTAAAGTATCAATGTATGTGGTAGGTTCTTTAATTATTATCGAATCTCTCTCCATTACTTTATCAACTACACGACCATGTAATGTTTTAATTTCTTTAATTATAGATTTATAGTCTAGTTTTACAACATCACCATCTACGTCTGAGTATTTTGAAGCTAGGATATTATCTTTTTTATCTTGTAAGTCTTTTATAGTTTTCTCTGTTTTTAATAAATTTTCATTTATTTCCTTAATTTTTTTCTCAGACTCAACCAATTCAATGTCTAGATTTTCACTTTCTTGCTTAAGTGTTTCAATGTCGTATACGTTAGATGTCATATTTCTAGACCAACTATTGTATAAATCTTTACATACCTTTTCTTTTTCTCTTAAAAGTTCTAACCCTATAAATCTATAAAAAATATTACCTCTTTCTGTTGCTTTAGCATCAATTAAAGATTCTAGATTTGACCCTGTTGTAAGGATAGTCAGTAGAAAATCGTCTACATTTCCTATAGCTTCTTTTATAAATTTTTCTGTTTCTCTTCTTTGTTCCCCTGTAAAATTTTGTAAACTACCATCCTTAAGTTTTTTAAAAAAATCTAAACTAGTCTTCACACTCCAATCACCCCTTTTTGTTTTTTTTCTACTTACTTTTCTAACTATAACATAATTTTCACCATCAATCTCTACGTCACCTTGTACAGAAACTTCATTCACATCTCTAAATTTATTAAAGATTTCTTCAGCCTTAGTTGTTTTAGTTGTTGAGTTAAAAAATAGAAATAGTAATAGGTCCACAGCTAATACTGTTTTACCACCATAATTAGGTGGGTCAGAATCTATAACGGTGATTCCATTAAGTTTAGAGAATTCTAGTGTGTTATTATCCCCAAATGAAAGAAAATTAGAAAAACTAATCTTTTTTATTTTTAAAGTTCTGTAAACATTATGTAACTTGCCTACTTCCTCTAATTTATCATTAACTGTATTATCTAATTTTGATAGGTTAGCCCATTTAACATCTATTTTCTCAACCTTTATAAACTCTTTTAATAGTGATTTTTGGTAATTGGGGTCCATGATATTAGTATCCAGTCCTAATTTTAGTTCTTCACCATCTATAGATTTGGATTTTGTTACTACTGTAACATTTTTTGAGTTGTATTTTTTCTGGAAATATGATTTAACCCTCCTTAGTCTTTCTTTGGTGAAATTCCCGGGGATGTCTTCCCATATAACTCTAATAAAGGGATTTTTTAATTTTTCTATTTCCATCATTTGTCCAAACTATTTTTTCTTCCATGATATTTCCCAATCTTTAAAGTCAGCTGCCAAGCAATCTATCTTATAATCTTTTCTACCACCGACTTTTTCTTGTATCATATTTTTAGCTGTGTTCCTTATCCCATTTAGTCCATGTGTCAATTCTAAGTTATTTCCATCTTTAATCCCTTTCCTATAATTAGATTCGTTATGCCATATATGTAAATTCATTTGTGATAGTACTACTACAGCTCTGATGAGTTCCGCGTCTATCCCTTCCAAATCTATATCATGCATAATATCCTGTATTTCTTGAGCATACTCTTCTTTATGTTCTGGTATGAATACCTCTTTTAGTTGTGCGATAGATAGTCTATCCACTAACTCTGATAGTGTTGGTAGATATTTTCTATTCATTACTAGGTACGTTTTTTTCAAACCATTCTATAATAGCGTTTATACCCCAAACTGAACCACTAGCCAACATACCATCAAAAAATATATTAGTATATGGGATGACTATCATTGTTGTTGTGGGTGAAAAGAATGCGAATGAGAAGAAGAACCCAACCCAGGTTGATGTACACATCATACATTGTACTAAATCTCCAAAGAATTCAGACTTTATAATTAACCAGTCTCTAAGGTTTTGAAATATGCTTCCAAATACTATAATTTGAGTCATTCCATATGCTGCTAAAATCCAAATAAGTGTTTCCATAATTAATCTATATAAGTGTCTTTTAAATTCGACGTTTTTAGGTACTTTGCTCTTCTATTTACTGTGACTTTTTTGAAATGTTCGAGTACGTCTTCCATTTCAGCCATCTTAATTTTTTGTTCTTGTATTAACATGTTTTTTTCTTTTAATTCTTCTTTAATTTTTTCTAACTCCTCAATAAGGTGTTGGTCCTTCACCTCTTTAGTTATAATTTTTTCCACAATAACCTCCTTTTCAACTAGAACTTCTTTTATTACTTCTTTTACTATTTCTTTTTCAACTGGAACTTCTTGTATTTGTGATTTAGGTAAAAAAGGTGCTACACCATACTTGTCAAGTGTTAACCCGTCCTTGGTACATTTTATTGCAAAATCTGTACTGTCTTCTACTTCGTTTAATTTACAATAAGCTTCAATATCTTCTTTTAATTTTGTTGGTAATTTAATCATTTACTAAAATTTCTTTTTCTTTTTCAATATCCATTATATCTGTTATCTTAAAACTTAAAAATGGTTGTGGGTTTTCTAAGTCTTTAAAAGTATACGAAAAATCTTCTAGGTTTAAAATACCATATCCGTGATTTTTTATATTTTCCCCATAATTTTGACAAATAGTTGACCCTATCATATAGGCTTTTTTTCCATTGGGTATGTCGAATATTTGTCTTTTATGAATGTCACCCGCTAATACCACATCACAACCATCAAATATTTCTGCTTCATATCCCTCTTCAAATTCAAAACCTATATCTGTTTTTAACCCTATGATAGAACCGTGAAATAACCCTATTTTGATTTTATCGGTAACTGGGATGTTCGGTCTTTCATTATTTTGGACTAGTGAATATGCACACCAAATCACATTCTCATCTTCATGACATCCCTTATTTTTATAATATGTAATATTAGGGTTATTAAGATTTTCAACTATGGGGGTAATCGCGTCTAACCTATCTTGATTATTTTCCAAGAAGTCGTGATTACCTATTAGATATACTGTTGGGCATATTTTTGCGGTTTCAGTCATCCACCAACTTAACAACCTTATTAGTTCTGGTGTCATCTGATTTTTTGAATGTACTAGGTCCCCCGTAAATATGATTCTGTCTGGGTTTATGTCTTTCCACTCATTAAGTGCCCTCTCTAGTATCGATTTATCCCTTTCGTGATATTTGTATAATTTAAGATGTAAGTCAGAATAATGTACTATAGTTTTTATCATGTTATAATTATAGTAAAATTAACAAATCTTTCAAATATTTATTACTATGAAAATCATATTAAATGAAAAACAACTAAAATCCATGTATTTGTTAATTGAACAGGAGTCTCCACAAATACCAAAGGCTTGTAAAGCTTACTATAGTGATACTAAACCTACCTATTATGCCGATAATGCACAAAATAGAGACCTTAATAGGGCTGGTAAACAAAAAGGTGTTAAGGTTGTAACTTCAGAAAAAATGCTTCCAGCTTTTGAGTTGTGTTATGAGTTACAAAGAAATCAACGAAAATACAAATCAAGCATTATGTTCCCTCTAGTTAGTGCAATAGTAAATCATAAAAAAGATAAGTGGGTTGATGCTGTTGGGGTAGAGGAGATAAAAAGAGTTCATGATGTACTGGATAAACTACACGATATAGACCCCACTAAACAATATAGATGGCCTGAACATCTAGACGATTTAACAGCGGGTAAAAGAGCGTCATATAGAAATGGTACACCTATCGAGTTTAAAGACAGACTAAAGGACCAAGCTTTTTTATACGATGTAGATGATAGTGATGTAAAACAATGGTTAAGTGTAAACAAACTTGACGGTAATTATGCGGACGCTTCTAAATTTATAACCGATATAATTTTAGAGTATTATGGTATAGATACTGTTAGGGAAATTGTTGCTGGGTTAAAGAATAATGATAGAACAGAACTGTTGAAGGTGGTTCAACAATTACAGACATATGAGGAAGGTATTATATTTGATACTTTTTTAAAAGATGACACTGAGTACGATAAATGGGCAACCTACTATAGTGAACAAGGTGAACAAGTAGAAAACTTTGTTGCTGACGCTTTAAGACAACAAGGTTATGAGATTATCCATCAGGGTGGTGGGGGTGACCCTATTGATGTATTATTAGGTATTGATTTAATTGTGTCTAAAGGTGGTGGTGTATATACCTGCCAAGTTAAGAAAGTTGCAGGGATAGAACATCAAGCAGAAACAACATTAAAGACTTGTGAGGAGGGAGGTGCGTATCGAGTTTCTCCTGGTGGTAAATTAAGTATTAGACAACAACAAAATTTAGATTGGGTTGGTTATGGTACCTTGGGTGGTAGAGCAATTGTATCTGCAAGACAAAACGAGGTTACTGGAACCTGGGCACAAAAGAATTTTGCATATGGTGATAAAAAAGTTTTACCTCTAGGTTATGGTTATTTCTTTATTGATGAACCTATAGCAACTCTAAATATCCCAAAGGAGGAATGTGGGGGTGAAGAAGAACCGGTTGTAGAGTCTTCAATAAAAATTAAGATTACAGAACATCAAGCTGAAAAATTAAAAGAAAACGACAACGAAGAAAGAAGAATAAGAACCATGTTAAAGGATATGGTTAGTAGAGCTCCTTGGTTGGTGGAAGAAGGTTATGAGATGGAGTTTTTTGAACCTATTGCCAATATGTCTACTATTTTACAACATCACGATAAAACTAAAAATGAGTGGGAAAGGGAAGTTATGAAAGAGATTGTAGAGCCTACATATAGGTTGTACGGGTTTAATGAAGATGAGAAAGACTTTGTATTCAATTTGTTTAAAGAAAATGTGGCTAATGACCCAGACCATGAATTTAATGAAGTAATAATACCTTCACCATTCCCATTTAAGACTGGTCATTTTAATGCTGGTGGTACTCATAGGGTAGGTGAACTTGATGGGGTCTATAAAAAGGATATAGAAAAAGTTTTTGGTAAGCCTACATGGGAAGAAGGTAGTGTAGATAATAAAGTACAACTGGAGTGGACGATTAAGTTTCCAGACGGTACTCTAGCTACAGTCTATGATTATAAACAATACCAACTAGGACCTGATGAAATTGACTACTGGAGTATCGGCGGTAGAACGAATTTAGCTGCGTATTATGTTAAAAAAGCAATGGGTTTAATCTAACTCTTTTCCTTAATCATTTTTTACTTATATTTGTAATATGGAAATTACAAGAGAACTAGCAAAATTTAACAATATAAAATTTCACGATAAGGAACACAAGTATTATATGAACGACACAAAGATGTCTTCTGTTACACAACTTATTGGGAACTACAAACAACCTTTCGATAGTGACTATTGGTCAGAGAAAAAAGCAAATGAACGAGGTATTTTAAAAGAAGAGATTCTTAAAGAGTGGAAATATAAAGCTGATTTTTCCACACAAAAAGGTTCTGCTTTCCACGCTTTTGCTGAAAATTACTTATTTAATAAAGTATTTCCATTTCCAGAAGAAGAAATGACCGAAGTTTTAGGTGGTACGGAAAACATGTTAGAGTGTAGAGCCGCTGTTAAAACCATTATAGAGTTGTTTAAGAAGTTTTACGACGATTCACATGGTAAACTAATACCTGTTAGGGCTGAGGTTGTTGTGGGTGATGAAGAGTTAGGGTTATGCGGTATGATTGACCAATTGTTTTGGAATGAGAAGTCTGGCAAATTAGAAATATGGGATTGGAAAACAAATAAGAAGATAGATAATAAAAATAAATGGCAACAATTTAAAAGTCCTATAAGTCATTTAGATGTTTGTGAACTTAATACCTACTCATTACAACTTTCAACTTACAAATATATAGTAGAAAGGAATACTAACCTTAAACTAGGTGATTCTTATATTGTTTGGATTAATGAGAAAAATGATAAGTATGAAGTTTTTAAGTGTCACGATTTTAGAGAAGAAGTGATTACCATATTATCAAAAGCACACCTAGTAAAGAGTATCAATTAAAGTAACGTAAGTTCTTTAAGTCCTTTGATGCCATTTAATTCAGCTACGTCCTTATCTTTTGGCATCTTAATTAATCTTATTCTACTGTTTAACCTACCCCCATCTAATTTTCTATATAATTTTTCTGCGTCAGTCCAAGCATCCCCGTCTAAACAAATGATAACATTAGATTTACATTTATCGTAAAGAGTAGACCATAATTTATCTGATACTGTTTTACCAAGAATAGGTATAGAATTTTCTAAAAATAACATATCAAACACACCTTCAACTAAGTAAATATCTTTTTCCCAATCTATCTTAGATTCATTAAATATTATTTCTTCTTTAGGGAATTCTGGGTTCTTATACTTCATTTTGTGATTTATATAAGAACGAGCTACGAAGTAATTAATTTTATCATTCTCATCGAAAGATGGTATTACTATTCTACCCCTGTACACACCTTGGGTTGTGTAACCCATAGAATGTTTAATCATCATTTCATGTGTTACATTTCTTTTTAATAAGTAATTTATAGCCTCCCTATATGGTATAGTTAGTTTATTTCCCTTTTCAAACGAAGTATACTCATCTGGTAATACAATTTTATCATAGGTTTTACTTTTTGGTTTAAACTCTTCCGGACTAATAAGTTTCCAAGTTTGTCTTTGTTTCTTATTCCCCCATTTCCAAAATAACTTATTTAAATAACCATGAGTTTCATGTGTCTCAGAACAAGACCAACATTTATACACCCCCTTTAAATAATTAACCTCTAAATTTCCTTTACCGTCACCACTATCTAAACCTTTTATATCAGAACATACCGGACAATCAAAAGATATCTGCCCTTTATTATAATAATGGTTGTTTGGGGTTCCTAAAATGTCAGTTAATAATTCAACTATAAGTTCCGATTCTTCCATAAATTAAATTTAATAAAGAATCTGTAACATATCAATTACCAGAGTTGGTTTTTTTGCATATACCCTAGTACACACGCATAAGCGTCAGTCATATCAAAATTTTCTTTTTTAAGGGTGTTATTTCTAGTGTGTGCCCAAGAAATGTGTGGTTGCTCGTCAGAAACTTTTTGCCAGATAATATGTTTTTTATCACAACCTTTTTCATAACCACCAAATAAAACTTTTTTACCTTTTTTATTTTCCACAAATAAATCTGGAAAAGCAAATTTTCTAGAATCATACGTGGATATTAATTCTGGTATAACACCCAATACATCATGAATTATTTTCATAATAAAAGCATTATATCTCATCAAAATAGACACTGTAAAAATGTTATTAGAATTTAATAAAGGTTCTTCAATTATAACTTTTGTAATTCCAATCCCTTTATACTTTTCAACCACTTCCCTAAAAGAATCAGACTTTAATAATAATTGTTCTGTTTTAGATTCTGGTATTGGTTTTAACTTCGGTGAAAAATGTGTTAGTTCTAACAGTTCTTTAGTGCTGTAGTCAAATAATGCCCAACCTATCGTTTTAGTTGATACATCCAGCCCTAATACCTTAGGTGTATTTTTTACTTTTGTCATAGATAAAATATCTAGTACTTAAACTTTAAAGTAAAGGTTTGTGTGGTATTTGCTGCCTTAGCAATTGGTCTGTCGGGTTTTGCTATACCTACTAAGTTATCCTGGGAATCATATAATCCCACTTCAGTTATATAAGAACTATAGTCCTGTGTCCCTCCGGTTAAACTATAAACCCCAGGAACTGGTGTTACACCTCCACCCGCTCCATTTTGTAATTCTGGTGAAGCGGTTACATTTTCAGTAACAAAAAATTCTCCATTATTAGCAACACAATCTACACTTAATAACCATTCTTTTTCAAATGTAAAAAATTCACATCTAGCAGATGTTGATGATGTAAATGTTACTTGTGTCATACCTGTGGAGAACCCTACTCCTTGAGAACCATATGGGTATCCTGTAGCTCCACTGGAAGCTCCTGAGAAAAGGAACCACTGTACAATCTCTGGGTCTGTTAAAACTAAAAAACCTTTATCTAGGTACGCTATACCTACTGGTTTATCCCCACTTTCAGTAATATTAACTGGTGGTTTTCTAGTAGAAGCATTAATCCCCATATTATAGTAAGATGTGTTTCCATTTTCATAACCTACTGGTGGGTCAGATGGTTCAGTACCTGCACCATATGCCCACGTAGTTGGGAATCCGTCACTCCAATTACTACAACAACTGTTGGTTGGTGTGGCATATTTACCATTATTGTTTGTGACGCTGTCACTAAATAAGAAAGCTACATTTGTACTAGGTTTTGCCACATCTGCAGATGTTGGGTTTAATGAATGCCCAAACCCTGCCGCATATGGGTGATTATCAGATGACCAATTCGCTTCGTTAATATAACTACTGTATATGTCAATAGACCCCCCAGCTTCGGTGTACCCTGTAGGGATTGCCAAATGTATAGTTCTTCCATCAATTAACTCCCCATAAGTATTTTTTCCTATCTTAACAACAATAGCTTGACTTTGATTCAATCCACTGAAATATGAATTATTAGGTATAGATGGCCAAGTATTTCCACTATTACTAGTTACTGGTAATTTAAATGAACTATATAAGTTAGAAAATGGTCTTCCGTTGTCTGGACTTCTTTGTATCGCGGTAAATGTAAGATTGTCACCACTAACTGTTGTGTATCCGTTACCACTAAATGGTACAACATTATTTTCTATTTTTTTAGAACTGTTTGGTATGGTTTTTAATATAGGCATAATTAAATAAATTTATCTACTTGTGGGTTAATGGTTTCAACATACCTAAGTGTGTCTCTACCGGTAAATGTAAGTCCTAAAACCGTCCCAGGATGAAACGCGTTATTATTAAGACTATCTTTTTGATTTGTTTTAAAATCTTGTGGTGTATCTAGAATTTCTTGAGTTAGTACAAAGAACAATTTACTGTGTCTCATCTCGTTTGTTTCTAAAGAAGTATAGTTGGAGCTTTGTTTCCAACATAATCTTTCTCCTGGATATGCTCCTACATTTTTAACATTAGGAAAAGACTTATTGTCTTGGTATTTCCAAGGAGATACATGTTTTAAGGGTTTAGGTGTTAACGAACTATGTGTAAGAGGTGCTCCCTTAATAAAATTTTCGAATTGGTTGTTACTGTTTAAAGCCATAATTAATTTTTTATTCTATAACTGTACCCCCAGCTAAAACTTTTCTAAAAATTCTTTTACCTGTAGTAGCGTTACCAGCTGTGGTAACGTCTGTTGGGTCAGATGTATATGCTATTATGGTTTCACCGTTTTCTCCGTAAAACCTTGGTTTTCTATCATTATATGTGGTCGCCCCATGAGGGATTGTTCTATCGTATATTCTCCAATATGGTACGTGTGGGTCACCACTTCCAAAATCACTAAATCCAGAATACCCGATACTTTGTTTTGCTGCACGTTTATTATAAACTAATGTAACTCTACATGTTGCTGGTAAAGCTTGAGTATTCTCCTCAGAGTATATTTTAAATTCCATTGGAATTTTAATGTTAAAGTCATCTATTCCGTCTGCACTATCTGAAGTTCCTGTTCTCGCACTGTATTGTGTTACGTGTGTTTGGTATGTATTATTTCCATTATTGTAATTATCTCCTACAGCTCTAAAGAATTGGTCCCCTTCCATCATCATTCTACTAAACCAATTATAGTAATGTTTACCATTTTTAACATCTTCTGCATTTATTGTAAATAATTTTTCAACTGAAGGAACTGTCTCCCCACCAACACCAACTTTATTAGTACCCTTGGTACCATTTGTATACTCTAAGTTAGTTCCTAATAATGAGAAAGTATCTAAAGCATGGTCAGTAAACGTTGACTGGTGATATTGTGGTGTAAGACTATTTGTACCAACACTTATCAATTCTTTTATCTCATCCGCTCTATTTGCTTTTATCGGATAATAGAAATTAGATAAATTCTTAAGTGTATTAGTGTTATCGTAGGATTGTTCGTATAGGTTAGATACTTTGTTTATTGCGTTATCTAAATCTTTATTATTTAACTTAGGAGCTAAAGGTGGTCTAGTAGTTGCGTATTTAAGGGTTGGTAATACTGTTTTAACCTGACTGTAGGTATCTTGTGTATTTTGGTCTTGTTGGTCAAACCCTTTAATTTTAACACTCCCACCCGCTTGTGTGGTGATAGTAGTATCTAATTCTGGAGCATTTTCAAATTCTACTGGTTGGACAAACCCTAAGAAATACTTTGTAGTATCATAGTTAAGTGTTTGAGAGTAATCTGGGAATATTGATGGGTAGTATTTATACCCAGAATTTGTCCCCCAATTAACACCGCCACCCAATACTAGATAACCAAACTCTGTAGTGGTAAACCCTATACCTCCAGGTCCTACACCTGCTTTAGATGTCTTTTCCCCACTAGAAAAAGCTAAGGTAAAAGGTGAGGTTGACACACCAATAGTGTTACCTTTTAATGTTTGTAACCCAGTATCATAAGTTTTTTGTACAGTATCATAGTTATTCCCATTCATACCTCTTAATGATAGTCTACCGGTTACAGCTGCAGCGTTATTCATATATATCTGGTCTGAAGAGGTAATATACATTTTTTCCTCAACTCTACCTAAATTAGGATAACTAACATTGATACAATCCCAAAAATCAATAAATTGTCCCCTTCCTTTACTGTTTATTAATTCTAAAGCAGATTTTATGGTTTTTTTATCCCAAACTCCAGCGGAAATAGAACTACTACTACTAAATGAGGTTAAGAATGTATTATTAAACTCAGTATATGTAGAACTACCACCACCAGCTAAACTTCCATATAATAATTTATGGTCTTCAGCGTATACATGTGATAGTAACTTACATAAAGCATAATAATCATGCATATATACCTCCACTTCCACATCTGAGTAGTATGTTTTAACACCTGTTAAGTCTTTATCGATACCCACAACTACCTGTACGTTTTCTTTTCCTTTATCTATTTCGGTTAGTGATTGGTGTATGTGTGATGAACATTTAAACCCATCGTTGACACCACTAGCACAATCTACATGATTTCCTGAAACATCAGGTATTAGACCACCTTGTGAAATGGTGGTATGCCCCGTATTAATAGGTAACCTATAGTCAATATCACTATCTGATAAACCAAATTTAGATATTCTTGTTTTTAAATCCCCACTCAATACGACACCCCTACCATAGTTGGTTAGCTGTACGTCTAAATAGACTGAAGATGCTGATGATACAAATCCCATAATTTATGTTGTTATTATTATATAATTATTATAATTATTAGTTTTCATTAGTAAATAAAATTTTAATATCGTGAAACACCCATATTATTGTTATTTTTTCTACTATATGAAACATTTTTATTTATTTTATCGTTATTTCCCATTAAATCTTCACAGATTTTTTTATTACGTTTATTTAGTGTGTAAACTTGTCTATTAGCTGGACATATAAATGTTTGGGTTTCTTTTACTTTAGGCACATACCCGTCACACTTACACCCTAACCCCCACATCATATCTTTAAATTTGTTTTTTGTAGATACAGTTACTTCACCCGCTAATCCACCACCACTTTCACTAATACCTTTTTTATAACACTTAACAACCCAACAAAAATCATCACAATTTATTTCACCTTCCCCAGTAAAATCACCAACCTTATATTCGTCATCTTCAAAGTATCTTGGATTTTTAACATAATTATACATTTGTGCTACATCTATAAATGTTGGGTATCCTGGTTTTATACTACCGTTATTATTAATATCGTCCTCGTATATACCAAACTGTGAACATTTACACCCATACTCATTCAACCCTAAATCTCTAACATCAAATCCTTTCTGAAAACAAGTTTTTGGTTCTAAATCTTCTTGTAAAGAATACCATAAATTCCCTTTCCTAGTTGGGTTGAACAAAACTGTAGTTCCGTCAGTAGTTGGCCCGTCTAATACTGCCATATCACATACCTCTAACCCGTATCTACCTCTAACATCTGGATAATTATAAAAACAGTCTCCAGATAGAGATACCATATTACTATCTACGGAAAGAGACTGTGAATAACAAGGACCGTATGTTTGTGTACTACTATTCCCGGTAAACCTCCTATAATCAATATCTTCATCTCTTAACCCAAATTTAACTATTTGTTCCATTAATCCGCCGCCAGCATTACCTAACAACACAGATTTACCATAATCTGTTAGATTAACCTCTAGGGTATTAGTATTTGCTGTGGATACAAAACCCATTTAAAAATCTACTTTTATAACAAATTGTTGTGCATTATCTCTTCTAATCGGACTTTGTAATTTAGCTATAGCCATCAAATCTGGATGACCATCTTTATTATCAAATAAACCAATTTCAGTAATGTAAGTGTAAGTAGGATATACATTATTTTCAGCATAGTGTTGTTCCCATGTAGGGTTTAATGAACTTCCCTTACCCACACTTCCAGCACCAAATTGTGAGGTAGATAAATTAACATTATACTTCATCTCATAAATTGTTGCCATAATATCAGTTTCTAAAAGACCATTAAAGAAATATTCATCTCCAAACTGTAAAGTTTGTGGTCCGGTTAAATCTACCGAACCTGAGGTTGTAGACGCTGAAGATACTGTTATGTAATCGTTTAGTTGGTATGTTGTTGCTCTCTTTTTTAAATAATCTGTTAAATAAAATTTGGTTGACGCACTACTTAATTGACATCCACTAAATGGTACATTTGCTGTAGCTCCCGTATTAAATGTACTGTTAACCCCACCTATTTGGTTTGTTACCTCAACTCTCTTCCACAAATTGGGGTTTGGGTCTACTCCTGGGTTACACACCTGGTATATCAAATGTATTCTATTTGCTTGCCATCCCGTTCCTCCTGACATATTATTTATACCACCTAAATCAAAAGGTTTTAAATATGGAAATTCTGCCCCAAAATCAATTTCTAAATCTACTGGGTCAGCATTTGGTACGTTGGTTGTTGGTACGTAATAATTACAATGTAGTCCTGTTGTATACCCACTATTACTTTCAAGTAGGTATGTTAAATACACTCTTTGGTCAATAGCGTTGTTATTAAACACACCTACCGTAGAGGTTTCACCCGCACAATTTGTTCCAGCTGGAATTTTAGTAACTCTCGGAGCTGGTAATGTCCAATTTCTATTTGCTTTATAAGACATAGCAGCAACTAATTCTTCATCATGAATTGTAACCATTTTTAAATCTGGCCAAACTTTACCTACAGGGTTAGGACCTACTGTAGTTTGTCCTAAATTACTAGTCGCCGGTCCAGCATTATCATCATATAGATAATAATATCTAAGACCATCATCGTTCATGTTAGGGTTGACATTTGATTTCATAACATATGGTTGTGATGGAAAAACATCAAACCCAGCTGGGTCCGTATAGAAACATTGTCCGAATTCTGTAGCTCCTGCACATCCAGTTTGTTGTGTACCTACATATTTTTTATGCCACATTAAATTTGGCATACATATTCTAAAGTTTTTAGCCATACCAATATCACTAGCTCTTCTAACCGCGTCTTCTTTCAGAGCAAATTTTTCACCATAAAAATTAGAAATTGTTTGATTTGTATAATGAAGTATACCTATAGTTTTTTGTCTTTTTGGTGTAACAGCTCTAGGGTTTTTATAAGAATCGTAATACCAAGAAGAACTTTCTATAGTTGGGTCGTAGGTGTCTGGTATAGTTCCAGTGTCTAATTGCCCACTATTACTATGATAACCTAAATATTCTTTTGTACCACAATACCCTGAAGAACCATAATAGTCTACCGTCTCAAATCCTTCTCCCGCACCTGAATCTCTAACCCCAGCAACTTGTTCTGTCCAGTTAATGTTCATGTTCCAAACTTTCACATCTTTTACCGACACATCACAATTATTTTCAAAAGACAAAGAACCTGGTGACCAATAAGCTATTGGTGTATTTGCCCCATAGTAAGTTAACATTGGGTTGGTGGAATGTGCTGAATAAGTTCCTCCTGTAACATTGGGGTATACTTTTACACAGGCCCCCACTAAACTACCTGTTTTACCTGAATAATTTTTTATATTTACCGTATAATTTGACATAGCAGCATTACCTGAATACGCCATAAAGTCTGGTAGTGACCTATCTAAAGTGTACCATAAAGGTTTTACTGTGCTACCTGACCAAGATGTCCCAGTTCTACCAGACGTTGTGTTCCCACCAACTATTTGGTAGAATAGTTGAGCTGAACCACCAGTACATGGTAATACATGACAACTAGTGGTGCCGGTAGAACCACTTTGGAAGAAGTAGGTAATCCCCAAAATATCCCCAACTACTGGTGTATACCCCGGTATAGTACCAGCAGAAAAAGCTTGGTCTTGGAAGGTATTAGCTGATAGTAATGTTATTCTAGTACCTCCTGTCATTGCAGATAATGGGAAAAAGAAATTAGAATTTAGTGTGTAAGCTGAACTTACCTCAGCTCCAAAATCACACGTTGTAGCTGTATTTCCACTATAAAATCCTCTCTGTGAAGCTCTGTTAAAAACTTCATCATACCCATGTGCAGCTTGTGCTGCTCCAAATGTTTGATTACCAGATGTTCTAGTAAGTGGTAATGGGTACTTTACATGTGCTTTATTTTTTTCAGGTATTGGATTAAGATTTTGTGCATTGAAGTTTGCTTGTTGTATGTTTACTCCATTGACTAGTGCTGGTAGTCTACCATTACAATCATAACAATATTCACTATCTCCTACTTGAAATAGTTCTATATTTAATCGTCCTTTAGATAGCTTTTTTCTACCTGCGTCTGTAAGTTTTACAGATATTATTCCTTGTGAACTGTCCTTTAATATGTAACTCATAATTTTTTTGTTTTATTATAAATATTATTCATCATATTTTAATAGCCTCCACGGCTTGGTTTTATTCCACTATTACCCCTATTTTTTATATAAGGTGAATAGAATGTGGTTTTATCTATTATAAATGTTATATTTTTAGTGTTATTTTCTGTTGTTATAGTACTACCATTTAAAAGTGGGTAGTATCTTCTAGTCTGTAAATTATAACTATAAGTTCCAGGACTAGGCACTGAAATTTGGAAGAGTGTGGTCATCCTACCACTATCATTAGAGTTATAAGTTTTCATTAACTTTTGTACTATATCCCCATTACTATCGAACACAACCAATTTAACATCTTCTATTAAATACAATTTCTTATCTATAGAAACGTTTATGTTTGGTTCTTTTGTACTAGCAAGCCCTACAACATCATATTGGGTTAGGTAGTACATAGATATCACATCGGATGATATAAAATCAGTGGTCCCACCCACCACATATGTTAAAAATTGTATTCTGCTTGATGTTACCTTTTGAAAGTCTACCCCTTCTGTTAAAGTTTGTCCATTTAATATTAATTGTAGCCCTCCAAATGGTTCATAATCTAAATTTATATAATAATTTGCAGTGTCTTTATACATTACTGAGGTTTCACTATTGTCTACAGTACCTACAGTAAGTGTTTGGTTATAATAACTCTTATTACTTGTAGCTGGGTATAGTACTTGGACTATGTCTCCATTTTTTACAGTTCTAGGTGCCATAACTAATCTTATTCCTGACCAAAAATAGTCACCACTAACATAGGTGCCAAAAACACTTTCAGTAGTTTTCCAATCTTCTGTGGTTAAAGAAGCACTTTGTTTCATTGTAATCCCATTAACAACCACTTGTACATTACTTTGTGGTGGATATGGGAGTGTTAAAGCTGAATATGTAAAAGCACTCTGAGTACCATCAAAATCTGGCACCCCAGTTACTGTTTCATTTTTAGTAGCTATTCTTAAATTACCAGAACCAGACGCAACTTTAAAACCTATATCAGTATTTCTAATACCTGGTTCTCTTGGTGTTTGTACTAGACACATGTAATAATCTTTGTTAGTTATTTTCACACCACCTGTATTGTCGGTTGTATCTACCCAAACAGGGTCTTTTGTACTTTTGTCTTTAATTATAAAAGAAGGTTTTATTATATATTCCCAGGTATTCCCTGTTGGCAGTCCTGATAATGGTAGTGTTGTTGTGCTACTTAATGAAATCCCTTGCTTTCTATCTTGTTCGTTAGACAATTCACTCAACGTGTTAAAAATATAACTGTATGCTGGTTTTAAGTTAAGTTTACTTTGAGTGTAGTCATACCCATATAGGTTTAGTTTTAAATAACTCTTTTTTAATAATAATTCGGATGTGTTCCCAGAAGTATTCGCGGTAATGACAGGTGTGTTACCACTATACCCTGATAAGTTTATAATTTTTAAATTAGGTAATGTTGTGTTACTCTTACTCAACCCTTCTAATACCACAATAGGTTCTCTAAATGTTTGGAGTGTTGCGGAAGCTCGTGGTCTTATATCTGGTACTGTTAATTCGGAACCACATCTTGGGCGGTAATCACAATTTTTAGAAAACTGGATATTATTATTACCTACGACATCACCTAAGGTTTGTGACTCTAGACTTAAATCTGGATTGTAGATTGTTGTTTCGGTTAAAGTTATCGCTGAGGAACTAGAAATAAAGGTAGGGTTTGTAGATTCAACTGAATAATTAGCAGAGGTACCAGTAAATCCACCTCCATAAAATATACTAAAATACTCACCAGCCATCCAACCATATCTTGTACCCCCTAAAAATCTTTGTAATTCAGTTCCTGTT
>Ga0115000_10001217_pt1 | contig 23016 bp, 18 predicted proteins | sample ArcticOcean_MG_C_6_FD_89690 | JGI IMG/M metagenome (GOLD analysis project Ga0115000, IMG submission 89690) | Marine microbial communities from western Arctic Ocean - ArcticOcean_MG_CB8_128 | ecosystem: Environmental > Aquatic > Marine > Oceanic | place: Arctic Ocean: Canada Basin | collected... | reverse complement strand
TTCGGTGAGTCCTATATAGTTTGCATCCTTAGTAGTAAACTTAGTATTTTTAGGTATAACACCTGTTGGTGTTTTTACGTCGTTAGAGAAGGAGTATGTGAGTGTGAATGGACCAGTTTTGTAATGATAGTCTAATACTACTTCATTCACAATTCCTTGACTTATTGGTGTGGTTCCGATTGCATTTCTTAGAGCTCCAAGTGCTGCATCAGCACCAACATATCCTTGTGAAAAATCTTCAACTCCTTGGTTAACACCTGTTGTCCCTGCATTACTATCTATACTAACACCCGTTACCGTAGCTGTTATAGGGTTTTTACTGATGTTGGGTTGGTTTTGTTCAGCTAAGGAATGAGAACTTAATCCCATTAATTCTTTCATTCTATTATATTGTCGGGCTCTATTATCCAAAATCTTTTTATTATAAATATCTTATATAAAAAAAGAAGAGGGGTTATCCCCTCTTCGCTTTAGCGTTAGCTGCTTTTTGTGCTTTGTTTTTTTCATCTACTTCTTTTTGTAAGAAAGTCATATATGCTCTCCTTTCAAATATTGGCATAGACATTACATCTTGTCTCGTAAACCCAGCGTGATGTACTAGTATATAGATTTCTTGAAATAACGACGGTTTATAACTCGACGTTAGGCCAAAAAAATCGGACTGTGATGGGAACGAGACTGCGAAACCCGGCACCTGAAGGAGCCTCCACGTCTACCCTCAGATCTATTCCTGGTTCAATATCATCCATGTACTTTCGTAACTCCAATGAATCTCCAGCTGGCATATATTGTACAAATTGTTCAATATAACCTTTATTAGTTTCTCCACCTACCTCCATAATCTGTGTAGTTAGTCTAGATGTAAGTAATTTGGAAACCTCATTCTTTAACACCTTTTGTCTTTTTTCTTCTCCGAGAATTAAATCTTCTTCATCTTTAGCCGTTAGTAATCTAAATTTAATTGTTTTCTTAGAACGTTTTAATTCAAATGAAAAATATCCATTCTCATCTGGGTCAGCTCCTATCTCTTTAACTTTTAATTCGTTAAGGTCGATTTCTGTCTCGAACTCTTCTCCAGTAGTTGGATCGGTTAATTTCACCGGATACATCTCACCATAAGCGGTTGCTCTTAAGAATACCATAATAGCATTTCTATCTCCAACTAAAAGATTCTTAGCTGTGATTCCCTTTTGTTTTATTTTACGCTCCAAAAGTACATCTAGCACTTTACCAGATTGTAAAAGGTTTGGTGACGTTAGTATGTTCTCGTCTTCTGCGGTCATATACTCCACCTTAATAGTTTCACCACACTCTTTATATAGTAATCCTTTAGATGGTAATTCAATTACATCAAAGGGTACACTAAATTTTACTTCTTTTTCTGACATTTCTTTTATTTTTTTTAGATAAAATTATAATTTTTCATTAAAGAATACTAACTAATAACCATATGTAAACAATTAAAGGACCTAAGTGGTCCTTTAATTAATATTATTTTATGTAAAAATGTGTTTAGTATTTTAAGATTGCTCTATCAAATCTTAATGTTGCTGAAACATCAGCTAAATCGTCTCCACTATAATCCAAGTCACCAAAGTTAACGTTAGTTAAGAAAGTACCTCTTAGTTCCCAATTCTCTACAATAGCACCTGTTGGGTCTAACATGAATAAATCCACTTTCTTCTTGTATCCTGCTGCGTAACCCATTCTTCCTGTTACTGATTCAGCGTGTAACCTTACCCACTCCATTAAAGCTTGTGATGAAGACGGCGCAATAGGGTCTCTGAAAGTCACATCAATTGTTTCCCACTGGAATTGTCCAGCTACAAAAGTTTTCGTGTTAAGAAAAGGGATCTCTACCTCATTTATTGTTATTGATGGTCTAGCCGCACTAGATACTATCCATTCTGCGATTCCTAAGTCTGAAGGAAATTTTAGTATAAACCGATTCTTTCTTTTTGGTTCGTAAGGAACCGGCATTTTCATTAATAAGTCTGCCATTTTTTTTGTTTTTTTTAATTTGTATTATTAATCAATACATCTATAAATATATCGATAAATAAAATTATCTATGTTGAATGTACTATTAGTTTATTTTTACCCTTTTCTGAGGTATCGTAAATATAAAATTTAACCTCTGGATACCTTTTTGATATCTCCTCTTCTACTTTTTTTACCATGTGTTCCACATTATCTGTGTCATCATCACTAAATCCCACACTCATTTGATTGTATTCGTCCTTATCCATTTTCTCAAATGATGTAATTACTTTCTTAATAAAATCATCTAGTGCATTAACTTTTGAAGCTTTAACATCGACGTATCTGTTTTTGAATGAGACAGGGTAATAGTAATTTGACTCTATATACTTTTTAATTATCTCATCTTGTGTCCCTGTAAAGTCATAATTATTAATAATGTTCTCAACCATTTCTTCTCTTTCTTCATCAGTAAAATGGTTCTCAATTATTATACTAACCCCTGCTTTGAGAGTTTGTGGTGATTGTGGCCTAGCTGTGATAATTGATAATGTCCTTGCTTTTATAAGTGCTTCCTTAAAATCATTAAATGAAGGGGCAAAATCTTCATTATCTAAACTTTCTTTTACATTTTTTATAAATTCATTATCGTCATTAAATTCAACAAAAGCGTTCTTAATATCGTTGTCGGGATATCTATACTCTTCAGAATCCTTAAGTTTGGCGTATTCCCCTGTTGTTAATTTTACTTTATTCCACTTATCCCCATCCATTTTATCCATGTGAATCATGGTTGGCATATGAAGAATATTATCATCCCAATCAAAACTATATGCTCTCATAGTTATTTCGTATAACAATCTTCGTTTCATATTACTGAGTTATGTCGTTGAATGACACTGAAGAAGGTGTAATATTAAATTCTACCTCGATAAACTCTAAAGTTCTCGTTGGTTTAACAAATATTCTACCTGTCATAGAGTTTGTGTCTAGTTCACCAACCTCACTATTAAGTTCAACTTTATATTCAACTAATCCTCTATCTCGTCTAACGTCTTCTAAAATTGGATTTATTAGTGAGAGGAATTGTTGTCTTACAATATCATCGTTTTGTTCAAATAGTAATTGTATACCAACAGTAGTGACTTTCTTTTTAAGATAAATCATTAATCTTCTTACATTAATTCTATCTAAAGCAGATAATGTTGATTGTATTGTTTTTTGTCCCCAAATTACCACACCTACACCATTAAAAGTCGCAATAGGATTAATTCTAGCTTCATATAAGTCATCTCTATCTTGTTGTGTTAATTTAGTTTGTGCTTTATCGATAGTATTTAATAAACCTCTATTCTGTCCAGCTGGTGCAAACCATGGGAAAGATATATTGTCTGTTAAAGCCATCACTCTAAACGCTTCTCCTGTTGGTGGTAGATATAATCTTATGTTATTTTCTGTGTCTTTATATCTAACCCAAGGCCAATATGTCGTCACATAACTACTAGATAATGCTGAATTACTAAAATTATCAACAGCTGCTGATACTGTTTGGTTTGTAGGGTTTGTTGAATTTACAACGTATAGTGAATCCGCTCTATCATTTTCAATCATTTCAACCGCTCTATTAACTAAAGAAAGGTTATTAGTATAGTCTAGACCCGGTGTCCCAAAAAGACTAATATCAATACTCTCTGGGTTTGCGTATTTTCTAATACCATCATAGAAAGAATAGTAATCAGTTGCTTCACAAGACGACGTAATTGTGTTATTATACCAGAAAGTGGAGTAGTTAGTTTGGTTTATAATGTATGTGTCTCCGTTAGTTCTACTTTTTCTATATCTATCCCATCCGTCATTACCACCATAAGGAATAACTGTGAATTTAAGATAATTACTATCATTATAATAATTTTGAGTTTGTAATGACGTGTTACCACTTGGATTGAAGTTGTAAGCCCCTACATGATATTGGTAAGTATCTGTAGTTGTCATTGCCGATACTCTATTATCAAAATGGAATCCTAGTGTCTTTCCTGTCCAAACAACTCCCGGATTACCCCCTCCCGCACCACACTTATATGGTACTGTTGGGTTTGCTCCGTCAAGTCCTTTATATATAAAGAATGATTTATCGAATCCTTTTTTACTTGACCACCCTAAATAAGTTCTTTTTATATTATCAGTTAAGGTATTATACACTAAATTATAGAATGGTTTAGGTGCTGCACTATCTGGCCATCCTGAAACCGCCCCACTATTAAATGTATTAGAATTTAACTGAGCGGCTGATGGTGGGTCATTATACCACTGACCAACAGCTCCTGTTGTAAGAGTGGCTCCACTATAATTTCTAATTGGATACCCTTGAAATCCTGCTGGTAACGCATCTATTGGTCCATCCTCATCAAATTCAAGCATTATATATCTACTCCTAAGGGTATAGTCACCATTTTCAGTACCTATTTTTAGTCCTATATAGTTTTGACTACCTGGGTTCAGTGTGCAGTTTTGGAAACTCTCATATATAATTTGATTTGTGTCTGAATCATTAATATTTCTAACAACTAATGAAAAACTTTTTGTATTCTTATCAATATTCTGTATGGATATTTTAACCATATCATTTGCATCATTACCGTCTGAGATAAGGATTACTTTGAATAGTTTGAATATTTGGTTACCTCTTAGTTCTGACATTATCCATGGTGTTTCTGGTCCTTTTGTCGCGGCTAATGGTTGCCAATCTTCACTATAGTTATCAAAAACTGGTTCTTGTCCTATTGATATTTGACTAAATGTTAATGCTGACGCCGCTAAGTTATTCAAACTATTGTCATATATTTCTTCAACCCACATATTATTAGTTTTATCAAAAGGATCAGTACCGAATACTTTTGTGATGTAATTCTGTGAACTACTATCTAAATTTGTTTGATAACTAAACTGAGCCCCTGGTCCTGTAAAACCTGAGACATAAAAGTTTTGTTTATAATTTGTGGTATTAATTGTTCTAAATTCGCTAGCGGTACAATCTGGAGATAGTGGAGGTGCTGCCAATTGTGGACAAGGTCCTGGGCCGTCACCAAATGAAGGTGATTGTTGTAGTGTAACACCTGCTGAACCACCTGTACTATCACCAACATTTCTTGTAAAAGTATTAAGTGAATAACTACCTCTACTTCTTAATTTTGCGACTACCATATCTTGTGTCGCTGCAGTCCATGTAAATACTGTACCTGATGTTTGAGCTGTCCATCCTGTAGTACCACCTGACGAACCTCCTATATAATCACCATATCTCCAATTTACTTGGTAGGTGTATCCCGTAACTGGGTAACCCATTGGATTAACGTCATATCCGGTAACACCAACACCAGTCCCATCTCCTAAATGGAGTTCATTAGATGGTAATACATTAGAGAAGTTAGCTCCGTTATCTTGTCTTGAAATAGCTGGATTCCATCTTATTGTATTATATGTTGTTCCGTTTGGTTGTTGTGCGACTCTAGTTGTATCGAATCCGGTATTATTTAGATCTGGATTTCCAACATTAGCCGTCCCTTGACTTGTATTAGTTGAGATTACAAATGTTTCTCCACTTAATATATTAAGTGGGTAAGGTAGAAGTTCTGAAACCCATGGATGTCCATTCGCTGCGTGCCATACTCCCCCAGTACTACCTGTTAAAACCAATTTTCCAGCCCCTCCTTTAGTTGTTGCTGAATAAATTACTCCTAAATATTTACCCATAACTGTAGAACCTGGGAAATTAGTAGAACCAGAATCTGCATTACCATAAGGTAAATTTGTTTGGTCATTCGCTACTCTTGATTGTGCCCCAATACGCCAGATACCACCATCTGTTCCTAATGAATTAACATATCCCCAAGTTCCTCCACTTAATAATCCTGGTTGTCCTGTGGATGGTGCTACATATATTGAATCTACTGTTGAGTCAGCGACTTGTCCTGAAGAATTTAAGCCTGGTATTCCATAAGCCCCTAATTGATTCCACGAGACTGATCCATATCCTCCTAGTAGGGCGGTTTGGTTACCACCCCAAGATCTAAAAACATTATCGTAGTTTGGTACATAACTTAAAGTTATATTCCAAGCACTCCCGGCATCATAACCAGAATAACCCAAAACTCTTTCCGCCCAATAAGAACTTGATTCACTTAGGTAGGTCTTAGCCACATATGATTGTTCATACTGGGGAATATTAGTACTTGGGAAGGTTGTTTTATTTAACCCCCCAAAATATGTTTTGTAGGTATCGTAACTTGTTAGGAATATGGGTTCAAATGCTGGACCCCTTGTTGTTTCACCAACTGTCCCTAAAGTTGTTGCCCCTATGCTTGCGTTATTTGCGGTTAACTCTCTTTCGGAAGTATACACCCCAGGCGATAATGGTACTTGATTTGCCATCTATTTCAAAATTTTTTCTACTTGTTATATGTCATCAAAACTAGTCGCTGTTGGTGTAACATTAAACTGGATTTCGATAAATTCTAAAGATCTGGTTGGTTTAAGGTATATCTTACCAGTCAATTTGTTTTGATCGATTTCTTCTGGGTCACTTGATACCACAACTCTAAAGTCTGTTAATCCTCTATCTCTTCTTATGTCTTCCAGTATTGGGTTAACCAAACTTAGGAATTCTTGTCTTACCACTTCGTCGTTTTGTTCAAACACTAGTCTAACCGCCACAGCTGAAATTAACTTTCTAGCTCTTAGTAATAATCTTCTTACATTAATTCTATCTAAGGCCGATAAAGTAGATTGTAATGTTTTATTACCCCATATAACTGGTCCGGTTGCTGTAAAAGTAGCGATTGGGTTAATTCTAGCTTCATATAAGTCATCTCTATTGTCTTGTGTAAGTTTAGTTCTAACTCTAGTTGCTTTAACAATACCTCTATTATAACCTGCAGTTGCAAACCATGGGAAAGATACATTATCAGTTAATGCCATATTTCTTAATACTTCCGCCGTTGGTGGGATATAAATCCTAACATTATTTGAAGTATCGTTATATTGTATCCATGGCCAGTATGTTGCCGTGTAGTTAGTGTCTAAAAGTGCGTCATCTAAAGCGTCAACAGCACTTGTTGTTGTTTGATCTTTATAGTTTTCTGCGGTAACAATATAAAGTGAGTCAGCTCTTTCGTCTTCAATCATTTCAATTGTATCATTAACTAATGTAAGGTTATTGGTATAATCTATACCTGGAGAAGCAAATAAATTAATATCAACATTCTCAGGGTTAGCAAATTTTTCTATATTAGTATTATAGGAATACCAGTCAGTATTTTTACTAAATGCCTGTATTCCTGACGATGCAACAGATGTTGTTCCAGAACCATATCCTGGTGTATAACTAGTACTATTTTCTCTGAAGACATCTGTATTTGATCTATTAGCTCTACTAGTATCCCATCCATCATGTCCTCCATATGGTGCTACTGTGAATTTTCTATATTGTTTCTTAGAATAAAGGTTAAGAGTTGTGGATACAGGTCCCGCACTAGCATTACAACCAGCTCCGTAATACTTACCACCACAATTTGTTGCTCCATATATACTAGTTGTAGTAAAGAATGGGAAAGCCCCTACTGAACCTGAGAACCATACTTTCCAATCTGCGAGATTTTGTCCTCCTAAGAAAGTTGCTCCCGAAGCTCTTGTGTCTAGATGGAATCCATATGTGTGTCCAGTCCAAGCCGTTGCACAAGCAGTACCCCTTAGTGTTTGACACCCCTTATAATCAAATATATCTTGGTCATACCCTGTTTTACTTGATATCCCTAAGTAGGTTTTTCTAATATTATCTGTAATTGTGTTATATTCTAAATTATATGTTAAGTATGGTTCTATTCTTGTATGGGTAGATAGTTGAGTATAATCAGTAGAGTCACCTGCTCCTGTTCTACCACTTAAATTAGGAAAATCTGTAGTTGGGTAACCTCCATATCCTGCTGGTAACGCATCTATCGGTGCGTTTTCATCAACTTCAACCATTACATAACGAGACCTTAAAGGATAATCTCCATTTACTGTTCCAAGTCTTTTTCCAATATAGTTTTGACTAACTGGATTCATAGATAGGTTTCTGAATTGTTCGTATATTATCTGTTTAGCGTCTGAATCACTATAATTTCTTACAGCTAAATCAAAAGTCATATTATCAATATCAATATTAAGAATACTAAATTTAAGAAAATCATTGGCTGTGTCCCCATCCGCAATGGTAATAAGTCTAAATAATTTTAGAATTTCGGTACCTCTAACCTCTGAGTATATCCAAGGTGTTGTTGGTCCATCTGGTGTTGCTATTGGTTGCCACGTGTCAGTATAATTAGACCATCCAGAAGGTATATTATAGAAAGACATATCCTTAATGGCGTCTACGTAGTTGTTAGTAGCCGAACCACCCCAAGATTTACCCATTTGTTGCATTGCATTTGGATAGAATTGTTCAACGTATAATCTAGCGTCTGGATTAGATGAATCATAATAAGGATCAGTACCTAAAACATTTAGAATATAATTGTTACTATTAGGGTTAAGATTAACCACCCATGAATCAACTTGACTCGTACCTGCTAATTGTACGGCTTCAATAACAAAGTCAGAAGCTCCAGTATCCCATTGTCCATAAACATAAGGATCGATAGATGTTGCAAAAGTTGCTTTAGGTGCTCCTCCGGCTCCCGTTGATAGGGTACCTGACCCATTTATTGGGAAAGTGATATTCGCTGTTCCTGGATTTGCAGTAAAAGTACCATTTGTTTTTATACTAATAGCGCCACTAACTTGACTAAAGGTTCCTGTAGATGTTGTACTTTTTCTAGCTCTAATCACACAGGCTGTCATTGCTGAAACTGCTCTTACTGAATCGATTTGGTCTAGTCCGTCTGGATTTCCTGTTGTACCATCTAAAGCTGCCCTAACATTTATCACTAAACCTTCGGTTGCATCATAACCTGTTTGTCCCAGTACACGTGACATGTACATGTTATTTGATTCTTCTAAATATTGTCTTGCAATATAGGTAGATTCATATTTAGGGACTTTTGTCGCCCCTATTGTAAAGACACTTGTATTTTGTCCTCCAAAATATGTTGTGTATGTGTCATAATCCCCAACGAAGATTGGTTGGTAGGCTGGTCCTCTTACTGATTCTCCAGCAACTCCTAGGCTTGTTATCCCTACACTTGCTGCAACAAAAGAAAGGTCTTTTTCCGATGTATAAACACCTGGTGATACTACTACTTGATTTGTACTCATCTCTTAATTTATTTTAATTAAATATTATTCTTGGTTTTACTATAAATACTATGGTTTTTATCAAAGTACGGAGGCTTTTTCCCCCTAGTATGAAAAGAATCTTACTTTTTTCATACTTATTTATATATGACTAAACCAAAACGTAATAAAAACCTTAAAATAGATTCTAAAACACATTCTGCGTTAAAATCCTACTGTGAGAAGAATGGACTTAAAATGTTTGCCTTTGTAGAAAAACTAATAAGGGAAAGATGTACCAATGTTCGTTATAGTAAAAAAGATAATCTTTACGACGATTAAATAACGTTGATGTATCCTCTATATGTTACACTCGCGTCCAAAGTAGCATCAATAGGTTCTACGGTTGCCTCAATCACATATCCTGGTAAGATTTGGAAGGGTAGTGTTACTGCACTAAAAGTTGCCCCATCATCTATTGATACTGATATCACTGGTGTTACTGAGGCACATCCTTCTGAAATTTCTAGACACTCTCTAGCATTGTTTAGGGTATAAGTAGTAAGTAACGCACTTTGGTCAATGATGAAGCTGTTAGTCTTCCCAATAACTCCACTAGAGAACCCTATTTCAGGTTCCCATAGTAATTCTATATTATACTCTTCTAACTCAGGTTCTGGATTTAGATTATCTGTTTGATTCCTACTAGGTATTATGTTTGGTTCAGTTTCAAATAGAGTTACAACTCTTTTTATAGCTGGTGTAACTTCATACTCTTCTTCATCCATTATATAACCTTGTAATTGCATCTCAAAGTTTTGAACATAGAATCTTTTTTGTTCGAATTGATCAATAGTACTTTCGTCACCAATACTCTCTAATACTACCGGAAAATAATGACCATTACATTTAATATATTTCTGTCTAGATTGGAAAGCCTGCATTATAATCTTATTAAATTTATTAATCTCTCTCATCCTATAACAAAAGAACCTTACCTGATAGGTTAAATTTACCCCTATCGGTTGTGGTATTCTATAAACATCATATCCCACTGTGTCTCCGTCATAGTTGGGTACTTTCATGTAATCAAATCTTCTCTTTTGTGGAATTGTATATTGTGTTACTGGGTTTGTGCCAAATTGTATGTCTGGGTTCCTAACTATTGTTATAAAAGGCATTTGTACATTCCTATCTTTATCCGTAAATTTCCAAGTTCTAGCAAACTCTGCCCATCTCTGCATGGTTAAGAAGAAAACTGGTACCTCCTTCCCCTCTACGGATATAACTAATTCCTCCTCAATTAATTTTATAAAATCCCTATCCATGTCTTCATATAAAACACCTTTAGGTACGAAAGTACCACTAGCGTCCATACCTTCTTGCCATAACTCCATTCTTCTTTCATGATTCCTAGAAGCCGGCTTAAGATTAAGATTCTTCAAAAAGTTTTTAGGTATTCCCATTTTATATTCCCTCAAATTCGTTAGGATCAACCGTTGTACATTCAACTGTTCTAGTTGCTCCTTTATATCCAAAAACTGTATGTTCGTTATCTGAAAAGATTTTACCATCATTAACTACTGTCCAAAACTTCATACTGTCTTCTTTAACCCTATATCCGATGTAATCACCGTATTTTATTTCACACTGTTTCTCTTCTAACTGTTTTTGATAAACATTAAAAGTCATATTACCATAATCCCTAAATCTTAAGGTACCATTAGCGTTATATGTTTGGTTATCTCCAGGCACTATTTCTAAATTAACTTGTAGTTCTATAGGAGGAAAGAATCTAATGTCTTGTGAGTTAACTTCTTTATAAACATCATCTGTGTCGGTTTTCTCAATATCAACACTATAAAGTACTACGATCATATTAAGATCTCCCTCCATATACTCACGCCCAAAACCAATCTCTAAATCAAAATCAATATCATCAAAGAATTTGGTTAATCTTGTAATCGGTACTTTATTAGGTCTGTTATTTTCCATATACTATAAATACTCTTGACTTAGTTATAATTAATAATTAGCATTAAGCACGCCACTAATAACTAATAATAATTATTTAATTGATCAATATAATAATATATATAATGCATGCTTGATCCAAATCGTATAAAAGATTACATTTCTTTAGTTAGAACCTATAACGGTGAAAATGACTATATGATTAGTCTAAAATCTCGTATAAATAATTCTGGTTCCTTCAATCCAACCCCCAAACAAATAGAATATATTCAAAAGAACTACCGAAAGAAACCTATAATATTAGAAAAAGAAATTACAGTATCGAGTTATTTTGCGACTAAACTACAAGAAGAACACAGATTAGTCTTTTTACCAAAAACATTTACAATAGTTAAAATTCTAGCTAATGGAGAAAATACTCTTCATGTTATGGTTAAGTTTACCGAAAAACAAACCCAATCTACGATGTTATGGATACCTAAAAAGTTCATCATTAAAGAGAAAATAAAAAATGTTATTAAGAAAATAGACTTCAAACAATTCTCACATAGACCACCAATGGTACACCAAACCGAAGCAGTTAAAAAATTACTAGAATATGATAGATTTATTTTATCTGATGACATGGGTCTAGGTAAAACAACTTCAGCTGTCTTAGCGGCAATGATAAGTGAGTCTAAAAAAATACTAATTATATGTCCATCTTCTCTTAAATTAAATTGGAAAAAGGAAATCCAGAACTATGATTCTAGTATTGGTATTGTGTCTGGTAAAAATTGGGAGGTTGGGGAAAAATGGACAATTATCAACTATGACATCTTAAAAAACTTTCACTCTCTACCTACAAAAAATAAGAGTCTGTCCAAAAGAGAAGTGAGTAACATATTAGACGCGAATTTTGATTTAGTTATCATTGATGAAGCACACGCAATAAAAAATACTTCTTCAAAAAGGACAAAACTTGTTATGGATTTTGTTAAAAACATAAAAAGAGTTTGGCTACTCACCGGTACTCCTGTTGCAAATAGACCGATAGATTTCTATAATTTACTAAGGGTATGTAGGTCTTACGTTTCTCAAGATTGGATACATTTTGTTAAGAGATATTGTGAAGGGAAACAATTTAGAGGGCAAGGTGGGAGGTTGATATGGGATACCAAGGGAGCCTCAAATTTACAAGAACTACACCAATACACAAAGGACACTATACTAAGAAGAAAAAAAGAAGACATACTAGACCTACCCCCAAAAATTGTTTCTCCAGTTTATCACCAACTACAAAACGCTGCGGGATACCAAGAAATTATGGGGGAATATAAATCCTGGACATTGAAACATGGTCACGCTAGTTTAGCGGAACATATGACTAAACTAGTAACTCTAAGAAAATTCCTCGCAGAAGAAAAAACAAAATTAACTATAGAATTCACTAAGGATTTAATAGAACAAGATAAAAAGGTAATCATTTTTACTAATTTTAATGACGAACAACAAAAACTAGCTGACGCTTTCCCTAATAAATGTGTGAGACACAACGGATCGATGACACTAGAACAAAAAGAAGAAAGTGTTGAGAGATTTCAAAATGACTCAAAGGTAAGAGTGTTTATTGGAAATATTATTTCTGCTGGTGTTGGAATTACCCTAACAAAAGGGGAAGTAGTGATAATGAATAGTTTGGATTGGGTGCCAAAATCCCATTCTCAAGCTGAGGACAGAGCCTATAGAATTGGACAAGACAAAAAAGTTAATGTTTATTATCCTATCTTTGATAAAACTATCGAAGAGATAATATACAAATCCTTAAAGTCTAAACAAAAAAATATCGATACTATAATGGGTGAGTATTCAGAAGATGATATTGTGGAAAGTCTAATAGACCAAATAAAATTTATTTAGTTTTATCCCCATCTGAGGAAAGTATGTAGATAAATTTGTTGTGACACAATAAACTTATACTACTTCCGTTTTCTAAAACCATTTCACTCCACTTCTCATCAATTAATCTATTAGAACTTACTGTGACATTTGCCAATGACTTTATTCTTACAATCCCAGATAAAGAATCAGATATTGTTAATTTAATATCTCCACCTCCACGAGCGATTATTGTACCATCATAAATAATTTCATGATCAGTTGAAATAACTTTTACCTTATCTTTTTCATAGTCTTTATTAAAAGACGGATCGACCTTCTTTCTCAACTCAATTAACTCCTTAAGTATAACAGAAGATAGAAGTTCGTCTTTTACCCCTCTTAATGAACCATCACTATTAAATTTAGCGAAATCAGGGTTTATATCATTAACATCTTCAGCTATAAGACCATATTGTACATTACCGGGAAATTTCTTAAATTCAAACTGTGCTGGTTTAAGTTTATAAATCCAAGAACTATCATATTCGTAATCAATATTCGTTTTTAAGTGTCTCAGGGAAGCAGTTGTACCAACAAGTCCTTCTGAACCAATTTTCAATGTATCGAAAAGTTCTACGTTATTTAATATACCTCCAGGTCCAAGAAAAACTTGACAAGTGTTAGAGTCTACATTGGCATAAGGTCTTCTATCTCCAATTCTAACATTCATTCCATCATCAATGGTAAAACCAGTCATTCCAATACCATTAGTGGTGTTATAATTTGAAACGGTAAATGCTGTACTAGCACTTGTTGTACCACTACCCATAATCATAACTGTAGCTGGATTATGGTGACCACTATTCTCAATAGTATCAAACCCAAAAGAAGTGTATCTAAAGACACTTTGTTGGGCAAATGAACCAAACTGTCCATTCTGTCCTGCGTCACTTAAATTAATTTTTAATCTATTAACCGCATATTCTGTTAATGTTGCGTCAGTAGGGTCTGGCATGTTCACCTCCCAAGTATAGGTCTTAGGGTTATAACGTGTGTGTGCGTTAGTTAATGTACCACCTGTCATAAAGAGATAAGAATAATATGTGGTCATTGCTGGCCAACTATCCTTCAAAGATCCTAAAGTTAAAGAACCTAAGATTGTTGTATCTCCTGAGAACTCCGCACTAGTATTTGGTACTTGCGTTAATTGTCTAGAATAATCTACTAATGTTGTAAAACCCATAATAAGTTAAATTACGTACATACCCAACGGTATGTAACTAAGAGATTTATTTAATGATTCAGCGGTTGTTGATCTAGCCTCAGTTTGCCCTAAATTACTCATACTTGTTAATGTCTCACCTAACTCCTCTATTAATTTAGCTTGTTCCTCTTTTCCTTCACTTAATAAAGATTCATAATCCATCGATACTTCCGCTCCTGGAACATTTAATGCCCCAGAAAACTTACCTCTCACCCTTCCCAAGGTTTCTTTCGCTAAACCTAAAAGATAACGCCTAACCCATATTTTAGAAGGTAAATTAAGAGATTTATAATCAATAGCATCTAAAGGAACATCAGAAGGTAATCTAATCACATCCGCATTTGCATTCAAACAAGCATCAGAATTGGTGTCATCGGACGCATTATCAATATCATAATAACGATACCAAACTTTTCCTTGGTACAAATTCATTGCCCCCCTATCATATTTACCTCCAGGAGTGGGCATCAACCAAAGATATCTGGTATTACTTCCAGAAGAGTCTTTTGGTCCCGCGGTCAATTTATACTGTAGGTCACCCCTCATCATTCTATTTTTAAGATTCCTATCGGTTTGTCTTAATAAAACATCAAAAGCCGGCATTACATAATAAGCTCCCATCCCAAATTGGGCGAGTCCTCCCTCACCACCAAACCCACCACCAAATGCACCACCAATTCCAATAAATGGATCAATAACTGATTGGTCTAATGTAGGTGGAGTGTACCACAATACTTCATTAATTTCTCTGTTTGCTGGGAGTAAGTACTGTTGTTGGTTTCCAACTAAGTCTACAAAATCTGTTTTTAGTTCCCACGGCCCTCTAGCTTGTAGTCCAACCGCTTTAGAATAAGCATATGTGTATTCTATCTCCACACCTAAAGTTTTTTGACTTAATCCGGTAACTACCTGTTCTGGGGTCAAGCTTTGATTAATTAAACTAGGCCATTGGTTTTCGACTAACCAAGTGAATTGGTATTGTACATAATCTTCCACAGCAATAGTAAGTAGAGTGTCTAACTGTCCGTCAGTTAATTCTACTTTCCTAACTGGAGCGCCTAAACGATGTCTGGTTTTAGTATATAACGAAGCTCTCTCTTCGATAGTTATATTAGTTGAGTCTGCCATATCTATTCTCTTTCTATATAAATATTAAGACACTAACAAAACTAATGTATTATATTTTAGGATGTTTATTTTTCTTCGGCGGTACTGCCAGTATCGCTACTCGCTAAACACCCCCCTTTTTTTCCTTTACACGAATCTTCCATTTTGATGTCTATTTGTTAATTGCTTTTGATTTTGTTATTTTTCCCGTAAAGATGGTGTCCCCAACCCTTATTTGTAATTGTTCGTCAACCTTACGCTCAACAATAATTTCTTCAACCACCTCTCTAATCAATGACTTTAATTCACTTTTAGTATTAGTTTTTGGGATTGGAGAATTTGTTGACTCATTAATAACTTTTTTCTCTTTTTTTTGATAATTGGGATTTATCATTTTAATGAGTTCTGGATCCATCCCTTCTACATTTCCTATAGACGCTGGGTCTGGAATGTTATCATTAATCATTGCCTCTACAATTTCTTTAGGCATTCTTGTTGTTTTAGCGTTTTTAAGTGTTCTTCTTATTGGTTGTGTTGGGTCTGAAGTCACTTGAGGAGTCTGTCCTGGGGGTAAACTGGTAAGCATCTGTGAAGAATCAACCATACCTCCTGGTAATGGTGGTGAACTCTCATTTGTTGCTTGTTGACTATAAGACCCTCCGTTACCACTTGGCCCCATTGTTTTATCTACCTTATCTAATAAAGCTTTAGATTTATTTAATACTCCTGCTAGTTGTGCTATGTCTACTGGTGATTCTGCCATAATTAAAATTTTGCTTGTGCATATATTCTTGTCATATCTTTATCTCCATTAGGGTTATAAAGAGGTTTTGCTTCTTCAAATATATCACCACTATTCACAAAGTCAACCATTCTATCCACCCTAAAGAGTCTCCAACCCGGCATATTTTCAGGAGTATCACTTTTCCCCCCTAATTGATATGCTCGGATAACAGGGTTTTCTATTTTTGATAATCCATACACATAAGGTTCTATCTCTCTATATCCTGGGTTAGAAATAGTGTCTCCCTCATAATATATGGTACACACATTATGATTGTTTATTGCGCTAATTATTTGATTCCTACTTACCGCTTCTAAAATTATATCTTTATATAAAGAAGTTAATTTCATTTTTTAGAAGTTAAGATTCAGATTGGTATGGGTATGGATTCAAGTTTGGTCCACTATAAGGAGTGTCAGGTGACATTCCATTAGTACTTTCATTCATAGAGATAGCGTCCGTACGTTTTTCTATATCTACTGAACTCCCAACCTCCGCTTCGGCCGGTGCCGCATAACCATTAATTAATCCTCCAGCGTAAGCTGGATTACCTTTTCCTTTAGAATCCCCATCACTCAAAGCGTTCTCATGGGATTCACTATAAGCTACGGTTTCATTGTAACCATACTTGCTTTGGTTTATAGCAAAGGCTTCTGTTCTTTTATTATTTGCTGTTTCGTCTAATGTTGCCATAATAATTAATTTTTTAATATTTTATTTATTGTTTGTATCATTTCACTATATACTGTCTTATTAGTAAATATTTGTCTAGATGTGTTTTGTGGTCTAGCGACGTTTACTTTAGTGACATTTTTATTTTCTCTATCTTTTGTGTGTGTCTTCTTAAACTGATTTTTCATACCAGCATCTGACTTTGTTCTTTTTTCTCTAGTGATACTACCCCTTGATTGATTTAAGGTATTATTTACCCAAGTCTTCATTTTATCACCTCCGTTAATGAGATATTCTGAATTATCTTTACCACCCTTAAAACCATCAAAGAAATTCTTCATCCTTTTTAACATTGAGTATGTCATAGATTTATCTCCTACGATATTCTGAGCTCTTTTATAACCCTTTAACGATTTATTATTTTTATTTTTATTAATCTCGTTATTAATCGTACTAATTACATTATTAGGTACCGTATAATTATTACCATATAATTCTTTATTCGCCATTAATGATATGAGTTAATTTTTTCTTAATTGAAGGGTCTACTTCATTAAAGTTTATATCTTTGATTAAATCATATACAATAAGAAGTCTCTCACTATTTTCTCTTTCTTGCCACAACTCCTTTACTAACATAACCCATTTAACTAGGATTGGGTCTTTATCGGAATATTCTTCTAGGCTCATTATATTAATGTCCTCAGTGTTAGGTATGATGTCTCTATTCGTACGATTAGTTACGATATCCTCTAACATTTCTTTCATTAAATCTTCAGAGTTATCTTTGGTGAAATAATCACCAAATTCTGATTCTTTACCATTATTTTTAAGTATTTGGAAAAATTTAGCCGGATCATTTTGTAATTTATCGGCAATCTTTGTGTGTTTTTTATTTTCTTCGTCTTCTCCCCAGAATCTTCTATACCCATAAAAATTGGAGGCTCCCTGTCTAGTCATCTTCTCAAACCCGTCAGATGTCTTATTACTCCCAAAATCATGACTAATAGTATAATCCCCATTAATAATACTTCCGGTTGAGTCGATTAACTCCATTAAATCTTTTTTATTCATTGCACTAATGTTTTTATATAAATATCAACACAGAATAAAACGATGGGGTTTTTGGTTTTAATTATTTTTTAACTCTAGGACAGACATCAAGTGAGCTCTAGGACTACTATCAATAGCTTTCCAGAAAATGTCCTCCCTTTCGTCCATTTTCATTAAATCTTCCATAGTGTCTTGATCTTTTTCTGTAAAGGGGATTCCAGCAACTAACCCCATTTGGGTCTTAGTGTAATATTCTCTAGGTTCTAACTCTCCTTTCTTATCTACCGATTTTAACACATTATCTCTTATTGTAGGGTCGAAGGCAACTAATAAAGGTTTAACTCTCTTATTGAAATTAGAAACATATCTAGCTTTATTATATTCGCCACATACGTCAGGGTTATTATCCATTTGTTCTTTATTTAACATATAACAATTAAAAGTCAGTATTCCTTTTTTCTTTTGGATATCCCCATGTGATGCTCTATTACCGTTATTAACATAATATATCGTATCTCCGAGACTAACTCTCACATCATTTTTGATAACTAACTCCATATGAGCTTGAGACGGTAATGGATTACCAGCTTTATTGTTACCTCTATTTAGGTATGATTTGGTGGTTCTTTTTATTCTAGATTTGGAAGCGATTTTCTTAAGTGGGATTTTACAATCATATATATTTTGTAAGTGCTCATAATAATATTCTATAAATTCAGGACCTTTACCATTTAATAACATTTCCAACCCTAAATCAATAAATTCTTTAACGTAGTCAGGAAGGGCTTTAGATTTAATAGTGTTACCAACGATATCCACCTTTCCGTCTTCTGTTAAATCAGCATAATTCTTACGAGATACGTTTATTGACGATTTCCAAAACCCATCAATATCTAATCCCATAACTCCCCTCATGTAGATATCGTTAAATTCTGCAACAACAGCTGCGGTTCCAGAATATTCTTTACCCTCCTCAACAAAATGATGTACTCCCTTACCTATATATTTATTATTTTTTACAGATTCTGGGACACTAAAATTACAACCATCCGTATCTAATACAATCGGAACGAAATTACGATTCTCAAAGAATCTAACCATTAACCTAAGATACATTCTAGCGGTACAAGTCACTTCCTCTCCTTTCATAACATCCCCCCAATTAAAAACCTGTGGAGCAGTTAAAGAACCATACATAGAGTTATTAATAATTTTAATTGGTAATTGTTTTGCTTTGAAGAATGCTGCCATTTTTTTATCCCCCTCAGCGGCACATTCATTAGCTTTATACTTATATTTGTTTCTGGTATCATATAGATATTGTAACATAGCGTGCATTGCTCCAGACACATCACACTCTGGATATACACCATGTGTAATCATAATAGAAGGATATAGTGAAGCATAATCTAATTTAACTATGTCAGTAGAATACCCCACCTTTAATATCCTGGAAAGTCCCCCAGTAAAACTTCTCTTTTCTCCTTTCTCTGGGATCGCCAATCCATTTTCATAGGACCACGACAACATTAGTAATTTCCATATCGACGCTGTCCCCATAGTGGAAACTCGTTCATACACAGTTGGTAGTATTTTTGCCATTAAAAAAGAGGATTGGTTAAAACTATTATCCACCTCTAAAGTTTCCCAAATATCATCTAATAAATATTTTTCTACAATTTCTTTACCTGTTATTTCCTCCCAACCTTCTGGCATATCTTTATCTGAAGATTCTAACCACTCACCAGTTTTTATATTAATCCAGTAAGGATTTGTGTTAAACCTTAATTTAGCTATCTTATCATGGTCAACATATACTCGATTATCTTTGGCAATTCTTTGTTGTTTACAAATGTATTTTAATCCAGCTGATTTTATGTTTGAATTTATGGCCATCGCTCTCCTAACTGAATGTATGACATCTATTATATTATAACCCCACATACTTGTTTGCTCAAATCGCTCTACCTCATTTGCTAACTTAAGCATGTTCTCCCGTCTCCTGAACTTTGATTTCTTTTTGGGGTCTAGTGTCTTAGCAATTTCTTTTATGTTTAGTCCTAATGTTTCACATCGTGACACTATCCAGTACCAGTCAAAGTTCTCTGAGTTATACCCCCCAATAATCGAAGGTCTAACATAATCAATAACTTTGAAAAAATTAACTAACATCTCTTTTTCTTCTTCTTCGGTGTCTGCGTCCAAAACTACCTCAAATCCTTTATTATCTTTAACCCCTATTGAAAATATCCTTCCGTCTGATGGTTCTAATGAAGTTGTTTCAATATCAAAAACCATTCGATGAACATCATCATAATTGTCAAATCCCTTAAATAATCTTTTACCCGAGGATATCATATATTGTTCTACAGGAGAAATTAATTCAAAATATTCTCTGTTTTTATATGGTTGTATCCCACCATCACCAAAAAACTTAAGTAACGTATAAAAACCTTGTGTTGTATAAACCAAATACTTGAACCCGTTTTCTAATCTGTCGTCCTCAGCAGTGTTTAGTTTTTTTATTTTTACACCAAACTGTTTCATTGCGTTCTTTATCCTTCTCTTATCTCTTCCGTAGAAATTAATTTGTTCTGAAGTGAATACGTCATGTTTACACCAAAGAAATGGTTTAAGTTTTTTTCTTGTTGTATATTTACCTTTTTCTGGGTCATCTATAACTAAGTAGATATAGTTACTAGCGGCGTCGTATTCTAAGGCTGTGATGTATTGTTGTGGATCACTCCCCTCCAAAAAGGCAGAAATCGTTTCCTGGTCAATATGAGGAATTTTATCGTGTTTTATTGGCATATATTTACTTATTAAAGTGTGCTACAAATATAGTAAAAAAATTCCTAAAGAAAAACTAAACCGGTAAAAATTAAGGACAAGTTGTAATTTCAGCCGGTTGACAATCAAGACTACCGTCCATATTTATAACCTGATACCCCTCATATCCTGGTCCTTTCTTACCCCAAAAAACATACCACCCAGTAGATAGTCTGGTGGCGAAGCCACATGGTGTATTACCTTTAGTTATTATAGAATTGAGGGCAACATGACCAGGAGATCCAATAGTAGAAGACTTAATCCCACCGTCAGGTGTCCTTAAAAGAATACCATCACAAAGGGTTGCTTTATCTATTACTGGCCCAGAATCAACAATTGGTTCACGCAAACAAGTAACTCCTTTGTTTATTCCATTGCAGTTTGAAGATTCCCTACTAAGATTATTATAAGATGCGGTATCACAAAGTCCTACTCCGTTTTTTGAACTAAAGAACATATTATGTTATTACTAGAAATGATGATTCAGGATCAAAATACATGATGTCTTCTGCACCAGTCATGTATCCTATCACTCTCACATAATCTCCACTACCATGAGAAGTGATACTCTCTGTTATTTTACCAACAACCGTTGATGGATATAATTGTCCTCCCTTCGACCATGTTGTTACATCATCTGCGGTATTAATTTTATAGAATCCTTTTAGTAATATACCGTTACTTGGAGCCGCCCCTAAAGCAATACCCATTAAGTTTCCTTGTAATGTGGTGTCATCCGCATCTGCTTTAACCCAGTCATCAGCTCCTCTTAACTGTACTAAAAATCCTGCGGCGTAATCCGCTCCCGCACTACCAAAGATTATCACATCACCACCTCCTGTATCAGCCAATAATCCTGATGGGTCATGGTGCACATCCAACCTTGTCTTGGGGCTCAACACACCGATACCAATACTTTTTGTTGGTAGTTCAAGATCTTCACCTAAAGTTAACGTTCCAGTTATTACTGTATTTCCTGTTACCCCCAAATTGCTTTTGATTTGAACATCTCCCGTCGTAACAAGGTAGCCGGTTTGGACTGAATCTTTAACAAAGAGGTCTGTACTTCCACTAATTGCACCCTCAACACTTAGTGGATGACTAGGTATTGATGTACCGATTCCTATCCTGTTTATTATTGTTCCGCCACCTACATTTTTCCCAAATACTATATCTCCGATATTTATTTGGTTGTCAAGGGTTCCATCTTTAACGTCGACTTGGCACCCTATCATTATATTGTTAGACCCTGTGGTTATTTTTCCAGCTGGTGTAGTAATACCAGCACCAGCATTATTACCAACCGCTACATTACAACCTCCAGTTGTTATACCAGACAGTGAACCAGCTCCGATAGTGGTATTATAATTATGATCCTGTCCTATTGGGGGGATACCTCCATACATGGCACCATGACCAAGAGCCACATTATCCCTTCCTGTATGATTACGATAAAGTGTCCCATACCCAACTCCTGTGTTGTTCATACTAAGACCACTAGTATAGTTTGAATCTTTTCCTATTGCTGTGTTTCTATCTCCCTGCATAAACATTCCTGCTTGAGATCCTATAGCGGTATTATCACTACCTGTAGCAATTTGTCGAAGTGTCCGACGACCAACTGACGTATTATGGCTAGCGCCGGGGGCAAGGAATCCGGCATTTCCAAAAGACTCGTATCCTATCGATGTATTATACAAGTTTTCAGTATCACCTGAATCGGCTCCATAACCTATATAAACACTTGCTGCTGGATTAGGGAATTGTATATAGTCTGTTGAGTGTATCGCTCCTGTACCACTAATTGATCCAACAACGGTAAGTTCTTTTGTTGGTATAGCAGTAAAGATACCCACACCTTTATTACCACCATGTACGGCTCCAAGATTAGTATCTCCTCTTACAACTATAGCACCGTCTAAGTTTTCACTATCTCCAAGAATTGAAAAAGGGGTAACAGTTTTTTGTGTTGATGAATCTGCTGCGACTTCTCGAGATACCCTCATAATAGAGAACCCTGTACCAACAGCCGCACCATTTATCCATTCAGGAGAAGTCATTGCTTTTGTTCTCCACGTAGTTGAACCAGATTGAACTCCACCTGAAGCTGCTACACCAAGATAGGCTATCTCCACTGAAGTAATCGAGGCTATGTAGGAAGCCCCAACATCTGATTGGACATACATCCACGCGAGTGGTTTTTTAATATGGAATGGTACTTCAGGCTCTCCACCAATACCAACCC
>Ga0115000_10001215_pt1 | contig 23027 bp, 12 predicted proteins | sample ArcticOcean_MG_C_6_FD_89690 | JGI IMG/M metagenome (GOLD analysis project Ga0115000, IMG submission 89690) | Marine microbial communities from western Arctic Ocean - ArcticOcean_MG_CB8_128 | ecosystem: Environmental > Aquatic > Marine > Oceanic | place: Arctic Ocean: Canada Basin | collected... | reverse complement strand
CGTCGACAATTTCACCACGGACAGCTATTTCACGGTCAAGGTATGCAGAAGGTCCTTCCATCACTTCGTCCACTGTCCGGGTTGGCTCGGGTGCTTGAATTAAAAGGACGCCAAGAAGACCTAGAGTGATGACTGCACCAACAAGAAGGATTCGAATTCGACGAGAGAACATATGTATCACCTAATTATTCTGCATTACGATGGGAAAACCCAACAGCTTCTTGAAGTGTTGAGTAACCGTTTTCTTTCAATTTCTTATCCAACCCATGAACAATAGATTTCGTAAGTCCTGCACCTTCGAAAACAAAACCACTGTATGCCTGTAGCAGACAAGCTCCAGCACCAATCTTATTCCACGCATCATCAACTGAGAGAATTCCTCCAACACCGATGATTGGCCATTTACCATTTGTCATTGAATAAATCTGATGGATGATCTCTGTCGAACGTTGATTGAGTGGCGCTCCGCTCAGACCACCAGTTTGTGAGAACACTTTCTCTTCAGTTTTAGAATTGTGAACTGGTCGCTCAAGAGTGGTGTTCGTCGCAACAATACCATCACACCCTGCAGCCTGAGCTGTTTCGACAATGGCCAGTAATTGTTCATCTGAAAGGTCTGGAGCAATTTTTACCAACAATGGTTTCGATTTTGATTTGGTTCGCTTTGAATTTTTTTTATTGACCACTTGACACGAATGAATAATCGATTCAAGTGCACTATCATGCTGAAGCTCTCTTAAATTTGGAGTATTTGGAGACGATACATTAATTACAAAAACATCACAGAAACCCCATAAACGATTCATAGATTGTGCATAATCGTTTGGTGCATCTTCGAGTGCGGTTGTTTTTGATTTCCCCAAATTCGCCCACAATGGAATCGAAGGTGAACCATATTTAGCAAAGTGTTGCTTTAATTGAAGGGCAACTTTCTGCGAACCTGGGTTATTGAATCCCATACGATTTACCAAAGATCGTGAAGAAGTTGCTCGAAACATGCGTGGCTTCGGGTTACCAGTTTGTTCGTGTTCAGTCACTCCACCGATTTCGATAAATGACAATCCAATCGCCTCCCAGCCCCGTAGAGCTTCAGCGCGCTTATCGAGGCCTGCAGCGTTTCCGAATGGATGTTGGTATGTCTGTCCAAAACATTCGATTGGGACATTTTTTCGTGGCCGATACAAGAACGAAAGGGCACCACGAGTGATGGGGTTTGAAGAGAAAGCTCTGAGCAGCAGCAACGCCCGACTGTGTGCTTTTTCCGAATCTTGGACACGCAATGTCGGCCGAATAAGGACCCGGTAACCTATGCCCATACCTTGCCCTCGCAGGGGTATCCTTCAAGACTTTCGCCCTCTACGACTGATTGTGCGCATAGATGACCCCCTTTGGCCAGTCGTGCGAGAAACTTCTCGACAAATTTTGCGGATTGGTGATTTGCATCTTGAACTTCCACTTGAATTCAAAAAAGAGATGGAAGGTCTTCTGTTAGAAATGAGTGATTACCAACCAGCAAAGATTGAATATCCTTCATTTGATGCTGACTTACGTGATGATGTTCGAATCTATCAAAGAGAACGAGAAAGTGGTGCAATTCACTTGATTGGATATATTGGAATGCTTGAGCCCGAACCGGGGGTAAGATGGATTAAAATGCCAATGCATGAAGGATGGAAAGAAGTTATTTCTGCATGTCATGAATTGCATGCTGCCGGATATCCCGGATGCATTGGTTGCGGTGGACCAAATTCAGAATTACCTTGGGATGAATTGAAATCTCGTTCCCGGTTACAATAGAATAAACTTTACTTTTCTTGGTTTTCTTTCTACAGATACAAGAGTATCTGTTCATCGACCTCGGAAATAAGAGAGTTCAAGTAGCCTCGTCGGTCGCATGTTAATTCATGAGCGTCGTCATTGTTGCCGAGAAACCAAGTGTAGCCAATGACATTGCACAAGTTCTCGGAGCATCATCGAAAACAGATACACACTGGGAAGGGAATGGAATCATTGTTACCTGGGCAATTGGCCATTTGTTGCAACTCAAGTACATGGATGATTACGATGAAGCATTCAAGGATTGGAGAAAAACGATTGACCGCTTACCGTATATCCCTGAATCATTTGAGTACAAACCAATTGGTGGACGAGGTAAGAAACAACTTTCTGCTATAACAAAACTTATCAAATCAAAGGATGTTACTGAAATTGTAAATGCTTGTGACGCTGCAAGAGAAGGAGAACTAATTTTTCGAACTATTATTCAACACACGAAATCCAAGGTGAAAAGTTCACGTATGTGGCTTCAATCAATGACGAAGGATTCAATTCAGCAAGCTTGGAATGACCGATTGGATGGAGAGGAATACTCGGCACTCAGAGATGCTGCATATTCACGATCTGAAGCAGACTGGATAATTGGGATGAACGGTTCACGTATTGCCAATTCATTTTTACCGCGTAAGAAGAACGAACGCGTTGCTATTTCACTCGGACGTGTTCAAACTGCCACATTGGCAATGATCGTAGAGCATGAATTGAAAGTTTTGGGCCACAGTCCGTTGCCGTATTGGCAACTCGAGGCTGTCTTCAAGTCCGGAGATGCTGAATGGAAGGGACGATGGGAGCGCAACAATCACGTCGATGACCCTGACCAGCCTGATTACAAATCACATCGAATCATTGAGCAATCAGAACATGACCAGTTGCATGCGATTCTCAAATCAGATGCAAAGGCGAGTGTAAAACAGAACCAGCGAGATTCTGTTGAGAAACCACCATTGAACTTTGACCTCACAAGTCTTCAAAGAGAAGCAAACAACATTTTTAGTTGGTCTGCAAAGAAAACTCTTGGAGTTGCTCAAGATTTGTATGATTCATTCAAGCTTACAACATACCCTCGTACAGATTCTCGACATTTACCTGAAGATATGCATGAACAAATTGCAAAAACAATACGACAACTCGGTGCCCAAGGCGAATATAATATTCACTCCACACGTATCGTTGATGATGGGATGAAGAATGCTGGAAGAAACTTTGATAATTCTAAAGTGAGCGACCACTTTGCCATAATTCCAACTGGGAAAATACCTGAAGGTAATATGAACTCAGACCACACACGCCTCTACGACCTTATCGTTCGAACATTCCTCGCATCTTGGCATCCCGAAGCAACATGGGATGTACAAAAGCGAACAGCTACCCTTGATGGTGAAAATTTCACCAAGGAATCGCGGACAATCAAGATCGAGGGATGGCGCGCGGTCCGTCCAAAGAAGCAATCACTGCCGGAAGGATGGAATGTCCTCCCGAGTAACCCCTGTGATGCCTCCATTGAATCCTTTGAATTTTCAGAAGAAAAATCAAAACCTAAAGGGCGTTTGAAGGAAGCGGGACTCCTCCGATTAATGGAGCATGCAGGTAAACAGATTGATGATGAATCATTGGCTGAAGCAATAAAAGACAAAGGTCTTGGAACGCCTGCTACTCGAGCTGACACTATTGAAAAGCTGGTAGATCGTGGTTATATTCAACGTTCACGTGGAGGCAGTATAAGTGCAACAGCACATGGAATTCGAATCATTGACGTGTTAAGAAAAATTCCTGTTGAGTGGATCACTTCACCTGAAATGACTGGTGAAATGGAATCCTCACTGCTTCGAGTTCAACGTGGAGAAGAACCTCGAGAGAACTACATGAATGCAGTAATTAAGCAAACAACAATAATGGTTGAGAGAATTAAAAATCACGACCGAGCAGAATTGTACATTAATGAACCTTCAATAGGGGAATGTCTGATTTGTAAATGTAAAATTATTGAAACGACATTGACCTATCAATGTGAAAAGAATGAAGGTCGCGATAAAGGATGTTCATTTGTGTTCTGGAAGGACACCTCAGGGAGATGGTTCGATCAACCAACCGCTATGCGACTTGTCGAAAGTCGACAATTAGATGATTTACACGGCTTTTTCAACCGCTCAGGAGAACCCTATATTGCATCAGTTAAACTTACTGATGATGGGAAAGTCGAATTTATTGGCGGTGGTGAATCTTCATCTGATGCCTCAGATGAGGAAGTTTGTCCATGTCCCGCATGTGAACATGGCACGATTCGGATTGGTCAAACAATGTATGCATGCGACCATGATGATTGTAAATTCCGTGGAGTTTCTAAAGAAATGTGTAAGCGACAAATTTCTCCTGAAGAAGCAAAGCACATTCTTGCAAATGGAAAATCGGAATTACTTGAAGACTTTATTTCGAAGCGAGGCCGTCCTTTCAAGGCGTTCCTCGTCCGTGATAATAATCGTATTAAATTTGAATTCCCACCACGGGAGGCTGCTGCTGATGCAACCCGATTCTCGATTGTCAAGGGTGTTGTCGGAGTTTGTCCAACACACAAGGTGAACATCATTGAAACTGAAACACATTATCAACCAGAAGAGGGTTCAAGTGGTTGTACCATTCAAATATTGAGGGAGATCTCCAAAAGAGAAATCACACGGGATGAGGCAAAGATACTCATCGAAAAGAGAGAAATTGGACCATATGACAATTTCATCTCGAAAAAGACTGAACGTGAATTCTCTTCGAAGTTGTATCTTAAGAAGAACGAATCTATTGGATATAAATTCGCAAAGCGCTGAGAACTGATACTTTCAAGCCAAGACATACCGAAGGTTGATGTTCAACCGACACCGGACTAGAATCATGAAGCAGTCCGATTGGGATGTCATCATCGTGGGCGCAGGCCCTACGGGTGGACGTACTGCGACACATTTGGCTTCACTGGGACATCGTGTTTTGATGCTCGAAGAGCACAGTGAGATTGGACGCCCCTTCCAATGTGCTGGACTGGTCACTCCAAAGGCACTCCACGAAGTTGGGCTTTTTGACTCGGTTCTCGAAGAAATTGATGGGGCACGCATTCATGGTCCGAGTGGAACTTTAGTTCCGGTCGGAACTGATGGAAAACTCCGAACCTATGTCGTCTGTAGGAAAAAATTCGACCAAGGAGTTGTTCAGCAGGCAATGGAATCAGGAGCTTCATTGTGGCTTAACTCCCAACCTCGTTCTGCAGATATCACTACCGATAAGGTTACACTTTTGATCGATTCAAATGGTGAAGATATTACACTGAACTGTAAATTACTCATTGGTTGTGATGGAGCTCACAGCTGGACGCGTCGTACATTCAAAATGGGTCGTCCAAAAGAAATGATGATTGGTTTTCAAGCTGAAGTATTGGGATATAAGGGTACAGATCGTTGGCTTGAAATGTTCAGCGGATCAGCTGTAGCCCCTGGCTTTTTTGCATGGGTAATTCCATCTGGCTTTGGTAGCCATCGGATAGGGATATGGTCTACTTCCGAGCGATTAAATGGTCGAAGTGTTGAACAATGCTACGATGATTTACTACAAAACCCGTTGTGGAAGGAGAAATTCAACGGGATCAAAGAGATTGCACGGTTTTGCGGCCCAATTCCAAGTGGTATGGTAAAGAAAACGGTTGGAAATCGTGTCATGCTTCTTGGTGATGCTGCAGGAATGGCTAAACCAACAACTGGAGGCGGAATTGGCCCAGGATTTAAGCAAATCAAGGGGATTCTTGAACCGTTAAGTCAAGCAATTTTTGACGATGATTTATCGGAAAAGAATCTTAAGAAAATTACTTCGAAGCACTTTCAAATGATGAAAAAAGACCAGGATAAAGCCCGTTCTTTGAGGAATTTACTAGTCAGTGATGCAAACGACAAGGAGTTGGACAAGCATTTTGAGAACTTTGCTGATCCCAGTGTACTGGAATTAATTAATGAAATTGGCGATATCGAAAAACCTGTCCCTCTTGGTTTGGCATTACTGAAAAAAGTCCCGGCATTTCGGCTCTTGGCCCTTAAAGCGGGCACTCGTCTCTTATTCAGATAGGTTGTGATCTTATATCTAAATTACAACTTGAACAAAGAATTCGGTTTCCTCCGTTTGAGTCATACAGATTCATTCCTTCTGGACTACCAATTGCGACGAACACAATTGTTCTTGAAAGTGGAAACAAGGAGGACTTATTGGAGACTTTATCTGACCGTGTCCCAAGTTTCCGGCTCGGTGGGGAAGACACTTGGATTGTTGAACAACGGTATCTACTTGATGACAAACCAATTGATGATTCGCAAATTGAGCGTTCCACTCATCTCCTCGAGGGTTCAAAAAAACCGTTAGCTGTCAATAAACAACGCCAGGGGTGGTATCTCACCCCGAATCCAATCCATTCAGCAGTGCGACGATTCATTTCAAAAGCAGTTATTGTTCTGTTAGTCGCACTTGGATACTTGTTTATCGAACCGGTTTTGAGTTCATACGGTATCCCCGGAATTGGAACTGGAACGGTTCGAATTGGTTTACTTGATTATCCCATTTTGGCAGTGGTCATTCTTCCGCTCCTTTTTTCACCACTCGCATTACGTGTTGGTGCCAACCTGGCAGACTTAGTCCAACAACAAAATTTTGTTAAATCATCACCTGAAAGTCCAAAGGTCGAACTTACTGAAGAACCGTCTGCAGGTAAGCCGCTCCGATTAAAGATTCAACTACCCGAAATACGTGAGGATTGGGGTAAAATCCACGTTACTTGGAGGGTCGGTGCCCTTCCACCTGCTCGTGAAAAAATTTTTACTTCTCTCGGACATCAAGTATCAAAGCAACCACCCCCTGGACTCACAACGGAGTTGCCGCACCATTGGGAAATTGGACTTGACGATGGTACTGGTGGAGGAGAAGAGGCACCAATGGAACGTCATGAAGTCAAAGGAGGACTTTTCCTTCGACCAATGCGCATCATGGAGTTTGGTGGTAAGAGCGAATTTAAAGATGAGGAAATCATTTTACAAGCTCCGAAGTTAAATTGGCCAGGAACCGTATCCTCAGAACTCATTCGGATTCATTGGGAACTCATTGTGAGCATCAAACGGAAAAAGGGAGGTCCATTATTGTGGGTGCTTCCATTGCCGATTCGTCATCCAAAGCAATGTTCTCTGATTGAAAGAACACCTACAAATGATGGGAGAACCGAATCAGATTCGATTTGATGAAGGCAACACATTCAAGTCTTGTATCGTCCTCTAAGAATTATGCAAAGGCGTTCATTGGCAGCTATAGTCCTTACCGGGCTCATGGTTTTATCTGGATGCTTCGGTACCGTTAACTCAAATAGTGAAGAGAACGAAGTAAGTAGTCCAGAGCCAAAGTCAATAAAATTGTCCGCCTCGTGGGGGGTCATCCCTGAAACTGTTATGCTCGATGGCAATGATGTCGAAATGACAATGGTTGTGCAAAGTGAAGGTGATGATTGGAGTTTTCAAATTACAATAAGGACAGCGGAATCATCTGCCCCTACTACATCGAAATGGGAAGAAATGAATCTTGACGAGAGTTCTCTGGATTCAATATTTCTATTGAGCTTTATTCCCGAGATGGTGGGTGAATATACTGTTCAAGTGCATTTTCAGTCATTAAATGATACTGAATTTGCCACCCCACTACCCAAAGTACTCATGCACACAATCACAGTAACGCCTCCGGTTGAAGATGCCCCGATACTCTCAGCACCGATTCTTCTTTTTCTAGAAGAAGCATCTGCGATCTGGTTTGAAGGAACAGTAAGCCACAGTTCCCTTTCAAGTTGCTCCATACAGATTGTCGCTGATAATGTGAACAAATCAAGTAATGTCAGAGATGATGGCACATGGAAAATATTTCTAGATTTATCAGATATGACCGACTATATAGAAATTCAAACGGTTGTTGAATGCGGTGAATATTCTAGGATCAGTGATACTGCTATGACACAAATACACATCGAATATACAGGAGATGATCCTGACGGTGACGGCATCTCTGGATTAGAAGATCAATGCCCGAACGGCTATGGAGAATCCGATGGATGGAAATCATCAGTTTCAAGTGATCAAGACAATGATGGATGCCATGACTTTGTGGAAGATTCAGATGATGATAATGATGGTATACTGGATACTTATGACCTCTGTCCCACAACTCTTGGATGGGTGAGCACCCACGATGCTGACTATGATTCTGATGGATGTCATGATACTGGAGTTGATGATGATGATGACAATGATGGAATTTTAGATCTTCTTGATTCCTGTCCAAAGGGGATGTTGAACTGGACTTCAACCACCTTCAGTGATTGGGATGGGGATGGATGTTCGAACATGGATGAGGATACTGACGACGATAATGATGATCTTTTGGACCTTCATGATACATGTCCGAAAGGATTGAGGAATTGGATACGCAATGAGACATTAGACTATGATGATGATGGGTGTCATGATGAAATCGAAGATGTCGATGATGATGGAGATGGTGTATTTGATGTCAATGCCACAGGATTTCCGCTGGATGAATGCCCAAGGACCCCACTTAATTCAACTCAAGTCAATGAAGTTGGATGTGCTGCAATTGAAAGAGATACTGACGCCGATGGAGTAAGCGATTTTTCCGACCAATGCCCTGGAACTCCTACGGGGATTGCAGTAAATACTGTAGGTTGTGCAGATTTGGATGACGATGGCGTATTTGCTAATGTCGATATTTGTCGGGACTCCCCAGGAAGGTGGACCATTGATTCACAGGGTTGTGCAATAGTCCAAGCCCCTGTGAGTTGGACAAGTGGTTCAACGGTAACCGGACCGATGCAAATCGTTCCTCAATTCACCGTTCCTACCTTGGATGGAACCTACTATTTCCAACAAGAATGGACTGGGTATGACATCTATTACTTTTTGTTCAAATATACAGATTCGAGTGGAAACTCGAATTCAGCAACATGGGGTCAAAGCCCTGGACCGTTTATCAGAGGATTACCTGATAACGTCCATCTGTTCTTCGGTTCATTCGACACAACCTACCACAGTGATATTGTAAACCAAAAAGCAGCCGTCGAGAATGCTCTCAATCCAAATGAAGAGATTGCATGGGAAGGAAGAATCCACTACATTGACCAAAAAGCGAGCAGTATATCCGGTGGATTAGGACAAATGATTTCCAATTTCAATTCTCCGATGTATATGGGTATCGATCGTTTCCAAATGGCCAGAGAAACAGGATCCTTGTACGCGTGGACCAGTTCAAATTACGACCCTCAGCATCTCATTCATGAACCTCATCAATGGAACGCAGAGTTCCCAGTTGAAATCCGGAGGCATGACACCGGTGTAGAAGAGGTTACAGCACTGGATTTTTCCCGACATTCGGGGGGATGGGGTGGTGGATTTACGTCCACGACCAATGCTGTGTTTCCAAGTAACCTTACCGACTATGATACACTTGAAGTCTATCACGAGCATGCTTGTGATGAACGCTCCAACCGGTATCAAAAGTCTGATGGTAGCGATGGAGGTTGCCATGAATGGGATTATGAAGCAAACCTTCGTATCTGTGACAGAGATAATTCATCTTCATGCGGTACAGAATACATGCGTTGGATTACCACCTATGGTCGTGAAGGGAAATGGTTGACCGATATTTCTCCGTATCTGTTTATGCTTGAAAATGATGATGATCGTACGTTTAAGTATCGAGGTGCAAACAAGGGTGACCTCACCATCATTTTCCTGCTGAGCAATTGGAACAGTGGCCTTCGAGGTCAAAGTGCCGATTTTGCATTCACGGGAGGACAATTTGATGGAACCTATAACGACCTTACCAAATATACACGTGACCTCAATTTTACAGTCCCATCATGGGCGGATAAAGTCGAAATCGTTGCTACAATTACAGGCCATGGATTTGGCAAGGATAATCAAAACTGTGCAGAATTTTGTGATCACCAGCATCACTACTATCTCAATGGTTTTTCAACCTATGAATGGCACCCTATCGTCCATGACCAGTCAAATGAAGGATGCGAAAAGGAAGTCAATAATGGAGTTGTTGCAAACCAATACGGTTCGTGGCCCTATGGACGTGCTGGATGGTGCGCTGGGCAAGATGTGAAGCAATGGACGTTTGATATCACAAGTTGGAGTGATATGAACGGCGGTGTGAACCACCTAACTTACAGAGGACTCTACAATGGCCAGGAATACTCTCCCTCGGATGGTGTAGGTAACGGACAACGTAATATTCATGCTGAAATATGGATCGTATACTATAATGCTACAACTTCAATGTGAACATAACCTGTTCCATTAAGCCTGCATTGGAGGTGGCGATTGAAGTTGTTGTGGAGGTGTACCTCTCATTGGTGTTTCGAGTTCGACATAGTCGCTATCTCGTCGTTGAGGAATAAAGCCGGCCCGAAGGATAACATCTTGCAATTCCTGTTCTGAAGCTTGAAATTTCGTCGTACCAGATGCAGAAACAACGTTCTCCTCCATCATAGTCGAACCAACATCATTCGCACCACCAAAGAGTGCCATCTGAGCGGTTTTAATCCCCATTGTTGGCCAAGAGGATTGAATGTTCGGTATACTATCGAGGAATAATCTTGAAACCGCAACATGTCGCAAGTATTCGGTCGAACCTGAACCCAACTGTATTTTGTTTTGGCCACGATTTCGACGGCCAAAACTGTTGACTTCGAGCTGAACTGGCCATGCGATGAATGAGGTAAAACCGAATGAAGAGTTTTCGAGAGAACTATCTTGTAATTGACGAATACGACTCATGTGCTCGACTCGTTGTTCGAGTGATTCCCCAAATCCAATGACATTGGTAGCGCTGGTGGTAAGTCCAAGCGACTGTGCTTCTTCCATGACTCGAAGCCAATTTGCTGGAGCGCCTTTCTTAGGAGATACATCTTTTCGAACATCTTCTACAAGCATCTCAGCCCCTCCACCAGGTAATCCATGCATACCTGCTTCTTGCAAACGCACCAGTACTTCCAGTGTTGAAAGATTACTTACTTCTGCAATACCTTCGATTTCAATTGGACTAAAACAATCAAGAGCAATATTTGGATGTTGAATTCGAAGTGTTCGAATCAGGTTCTCGTACCATTCAAAAGGTAAATCAGGATTGACACCTCCTTGCATTAAAATTCGGACTCCTTCAATATCTTCTAACTCCTTGATTCGTTGAGATATTTGATCGAGAGTTTGCGTATAGGTTTCTTCATGACCAGGTGGTCGGTAAAATGAACAAAATTGACAATTTATTGTACAAACATTGGTGTAATTGATATTACGGTCGATAAGGTAAGTGACCTTCTCTGGTCCATGCATGGCATTACGTCTTTGGAGCGCTGCACTCATTAATTGATGCAATGGTGCGTTTGAATACAATTCAACAGCTTCTTCTTCAGAAAGTCGAAATTGCATAGCAACATCCGGTTGCCATAATGCTTGACGCTCCAAAATCGAAGACCAATTCATATATCCACCTCAGAATGGTTTTCCAGTAATCGATTCAATTTCTTCTATGGTTTTAGGGCAAGCAGAAGTGAGGACATCGGGGTCTGCAGAAGTTACCAGAACATCGTCCTCAATACGAATTCCGATGTTAGCATATCGCTCAGGACAATCCACATCTGGACGCCAGGCTCCAAAATATAATCCTGGTTCAACAGTAAGGCACATTCCTTCTTCGAGTAATCGAGGAGTTCCTTTCGGTTTGTAAATGCCTACATCGTGAACATCAAGACCAATCCAGTGGCTGGTATTGTGCATGTACCATTTTCGCAGTTCTCCAGTCTCCATATCCAAGGCCTCGTCGAGATTTTGTTGAATAATACCTAGACCAATCAATCCTTCTGCCAGTACGCGACGAGCGGCATCATGAGGCGCAGTGTATGGTTGACCTACACGGCAGCAATCAATGGCTGCATATTGTGCATTCAAAACAATTTGATAGATTTCCTTTTGCGCATCGGTAAACTTTCCATTGATTGGCCATGAGCGTGTAATGTCGGCTGCATAACCACGGAATTCCGCGCCAGCATCAATCAAAATCACTTCGCCGTCTTCACAGACATCATTGTTTTCCTTGTAATGTAAGACTGTAGCATTATCACCACAACCAACAATCGAAGGATAAGCCCATCCAGAGGTCCCTGCGTAGACGAAGAACCCTTCAATAGTCGATTGAAATTGATATTCCATACGGCCCGGTTTGGAATGACGCATTGCAGCAACATGGGCATAACTACTCACGTCAGAAGCAAATCGCATTTGTTCAATTTCAGCAGCTGATTTCCGAAGACGAAGTTCAGCAATTCGAGCACTTGGGTCTTCAAGAGAAACTGGACCTGAACCAAAGTGTTGACGAGACCTGTCACGTCGCTCAATTGCCGTTCGAATGAAATCATCAATCTTAGGACGGACACCTGTACGCAAGAGTACGCGATGTGCAGTATCGATAAAGGAAGAAAGAATTTCGGTCATGTCATTGATTGAATGAGCTTCATCGATAGGCCAATATTCCAAGGCACCTTCAACACCAGGCCTTCGACCTTCCCAAATCTCCTTGAGCGTGTCTTTTGGTTGTACAAAAAGAGTCGAAACCCAAGAGCCGTCAACACAATGCAAAACAAAGACTGCTTCAGGCTCGCTCCAGCCGACGAAATACAACATATCACTCATAGTTCGAAATGGATAATGAACATCATTTGAATGAGTTGACTCTTCAGCAGCACACAAAACCAGAACATCATCGGGACGCAGTTGTGAAGTCAAGCGGTATTGCCGTGCTTTATACTCATCAAGAGCAATCGGCATAGGTTGCGGGCCAATGTGGCTCATCGCAGCTTCGTTCATGACAATCCCAGTAGTTCGACCGTATTCAATAATTGCATTGAAACTTTTACATTCAGGAGTCATTAGGCTCATCGAAATCATTCGGTGAATCGCTTACAATCCATTTCGGCACTGTTGTTTGATTCGCATGACGTCTTGATGAACGAAGAAGAAAAGCAGCAGCTGCGACGAGTACGATGAGAACTGAAACAGAAATAAACAAGGTCTGAGCATTTAATAAATCAGAGGATGCTGCTTCAGAAATAAGAACTTCAAAAGTCACCTCACTGGTTGCACCATCATTATCTTCGACAATCAAACGAAAATTGTAGGTACCTGGTTCAGAAAAATCAGAAGAATTCAGTGTTGTGGTTCCTGAAATATAGGCAGCACCATTCACATACCAAGTGTAGAGTAAGTCCGAATTATCATTGGCAGTATCAAAACTTTTACTACCATTAATCTCCCATATTTCACCTTCCATGAGCGTCACTACAGAACCTTCCGTTACACCAAATGAGTTTAATTCAAGTTGGAGAACAGGTGCGATGTTGAGAACTTCAAATTCAATGAAGGAACGAACGAGCCATCCGGCTGAATCGCGAACTAAGAGATCTAAAACCCATACACCTGCAAGGTCAGGTTGCAATGAAACCAGAGTGTCGGAGACTTGTTCATCTGGTAGTAATGCTCGACGTGAGCCATCAGGAAGCATAAGTGTCCAAGAAAGAATATTATCTCTACCGGAATATCCATCGGAGACGGAAGCAGAGAATGAGATTGGTGAATGCTCTTCAACTGTAATCATACTTGATACTGTTTCGACACTGGAATTTGGAACTAAAGTTCCTACAAGATCACAGGTCAGGGTTACATCCGGAGAATTCTGATCGATAAGTATCATAAAAAATTCAGTATTTGAAGAGCGTAAGAGTGCATCAACTATCGTGATACTATACATCCAGTATCCGTCAGACAAATTCAGATGTTCACGTTCAAAAACAAGTGATAACTCTCTTCCTACTTGAAGAGAACTGTAGTCTTCGAACACAGTCATTTCATCAAGACAAATAATATGTGCGGCGGAACACACCTCAAGGTGGATGAATGAATCATCGGAGCTTTGTATTGGAAGAATTAAAGGGACATTCACTACGAGATCTTCATTGGTAATCATATACAGAGCTGTTTTCAAACCGTGGTCAACTGTTCTGAAAGGCAAGATGTAGGGTTGATGATTGGTTAAGCCAAGATACACAATCAGGGATTGTTCAATGTTCCCAAGGTGAATGGTGTGAGGATGGTTTGAAGAACCATCTGAGATTAGGAACCCACATGTACAATTATACATGGTGACATTCAAATCAAGGCTCCAATCCCACTTACCTTCACCCACTGCCATTACATTACTTAATGCTCCAGATGCCAAAACATCCATTGATTCCACTGTCAAGTTAATCAAAAACCAATTGGAATTGGCGAGTGGATAATTCGAAGACCCGTTGAGAGACAGGGTATCGTCAAAGACAAGCCCATTCTCTTGGAAGATGGTAAATTCATTCCGATTCGAATTGGGCTTTGCTGACGCAAGTGGTGCTTGCAGGAGTGGAAGAACCAAACAGAAAAGTATGAACAATGCATACCTCTTGGAACTGGCCATGTTCTCTCCTCGTCATCCACCAAACATCAATGTTCGGTCACCATGTTTGGTTACAATTCGATTCACTGAGCAAATGGATCACACAACTCACCCTGTCCAGGATAACTGGTAGGATTTCTTGGGTTCGTATCCCATTTGAATTCACAGTAATTCACGTGACCATCACCGTCGGTGTCGATCAAACGGTCTGCAGAATCATCAGGATCGAATTGGAAGTGGAACTCCCACCCAGTAGCCATACCGTCATCATCATGATCTTGGTAATACACTTCAGGACCATCATCCCAGCCGTCACCATCAGTGTCATTCGTAATGGGATTTGTTCCATTCTGTTTCTCCTCGAGATTTGTATAGTTTTCGAGGTTATCATAAAATTTCTTACCATCAGGTGAATCTGGATCAATATTACAGTCCGAATTTGTCGAATCATTGTAACCTGAGCAATATTTCCTAATGAGGCCAGTACGATTCAACCCATCACCATCTGGATCTTCTTCACCGTCCATAATTCCGTCCAAGTCGCTATCAGGCATAGAAGGGTCCATCACACCACGAGCGCCAAAGGCATCAAGTGATCCATTATCTATCAAACCCAATTTGAGGGCGAGACCGGAATAATAGACTTCCCATCCATCGGGAAGATTATCGGAATCTGTATCATCATCAACAGGGTTTGTATTCCATTTATCTGGAGCCTCTGCGCCATTGGCAAGAGAGTCGTTATCAATATCGAAAGTATCATCTTTCATCGAATCAAGAGATGGGTCAAGAGCCCATCGACCATTACAGTTACAGAAACTGTTCAATGGAACTGTAAACCCAGTGAGGTTCATTTCAGAAACACTGAATTTCTTCTCATTGATGAAACCGCCAAGTGTATTGAGCCAAACATAACCTCCAGCGTCCATACTGCAATCGTTATTTTGAGATGGTACGCAGCCCGGACGTTGCCATGTAGAGGTGGCAACCCATAGACTGTGAGAATTCGTGTTATCTTCTGTTGATTTAACTTGCATTTCCCAACCATCAAGCATTCCGTCAGAATCTGTATCGTTTTGCAAGGGATTCGTTGGATTTTGGAACGGTCGCGGAACGAATAAAACTTCATTGCCATCGACTAAGCTATCATTGTCTGTATCTGAGTTATTTGCATGAGTAAGGAAATTATCTTTACCAGCAATGACTTCTTCACCGTCCTCAAGACCATCATTGTCTGTATCGAACATACAGAGGCTCGTGAAATAAGCAACACCTTCCCATGAATAGCCACTTAAAGCCTCAATTTGGTCCAGTTCACCATCACCATCGGTGTCAGGATTCGATGCATTAGAACCGCCTGCACAGACATTAGCAAATTCATCATAGTCAGAAAGACCATCTGCATCTGTGTCAAACAATCCAGGATCAGAAGTGACCCATGTCTTGATTACACCGTTGTTAATGACCAAAATCTCCCAGCCCATTACTTCAATTCCATCAAGAAGACCGTCACCATCTGTATCTGAATTCAACGGATCAGTAGAGCGTCCATCAATGATTCCATCACCATTTCGGTCACGGGCATTGTATTCCATCAAATTTGTGAATTGTTCTTCAGGTTCAACTATTTCCATCCATTGAAATAATCTTGATTCAACAGCTAGACCGAGAGATACGTGGATTTGATACACATATCCCGAAACTGGTGCCAGCATAGCAATGGTTTGCTTTTGTCCACCTGCAAGAGTCACTTGGCCACGGGCAACCGTGGTATTTGCTTCGACCCAGCTGTCTTTAAGAACGTCAATACCAATGACAATTGTTGTTGAATCAAGAGTGCTGAAAAAGACACCTCCATCACCATCAACATCCCAACCATCATGGTCAGGGTCGAGATTACCGTTAGCACCATCGCGAGGATGAAGTCCGTTGGTTGATTCCCACCCATCGGGCATTCCATCAACATCGGTGTCGAGTCGCCAAGGTGAAGTGAAGTTTGTTGGCCCAAACAAATTTGCGACTTGATATTCTTCAAAATTGTTCAATCCATCTTCATCCCAATCGCCGTAGCCGTCCGATGCATTTGCTGGGTCAAGAACCATCATAGGATTATTTTGGGGGTGGTCGAGAACATTGGAGTAGCAGTATTCAAAACCATCTGGCATTCCATCACCATCAGTATCCCAATCAGATGGTCCGTTGAGTAATCCGTCACCATCCATGTCCATGAGGAACCAAGAATCTTCAGAACCTGCGAAAGGAGATGCACGGACGATCGGGTCTAACAGAGGGACGTTACAGTTCTCTCCAACACCATTTTGTAAAGTTGCAGTAAGAGCTCCAATTTCGATAATATCGTCAAGGAGGTCCATATCAGAGTCACGAGCAGTAGGGTCTGTACCATAAGTTTCTTCTTGGAAATTCGGGAGGCCATCTTCGTCTGTATCAAGCACCATATCGCATGAATGAGAACCCATTGCATTTGCTAATTCATCCCATGATGGTAAAGCACTTTCTGATGAATCATAGAATGTCGACAAGGTGTCTTCCATTGCTTGGTCGAGTAAAAGGCAGTCCCAGTTGCCGTTGAGAGGGTCAAAGAGTTGGACATCCCCACCAGGTGTTTGGACTGTCCGGGTGTACATCGACTCCCATAGGTCATTGAGACCATCGTTGTCAGTGTCTGAACGTTGTGGATCGGTTTTCAATTCTTGCTCTTGTTTGTTCGTAAGGCCGTCATTGTCGGGGTCACCGTTTGGGCCTTGTTCAGGGTCCGGCCAAGATTCGGTTTCATTTTCGATATTGGCATCGTCGGTGTCTTCTGCTTGAGAAGGGTCTTGAAGTAAATCTTCGGATTCCCCATTGTCAAGAGGATTTAATCCATGGGCGACTTCCCATCCATCACCCATTCCATCAAAATCAGTATCAAACAATTCAGGGTTTGTCCCGTATTGGGTTGATTCGAGTAAATCAGATAATCCGTCTTCATCGTTGTCACGAGCAGCACTGACAGAGGTGCCTGTACCAATCAAATCCTCTTCGGCGGCACTTTCGAATCCTCCAACACTCTCACTGGTTTGGAAATAACCCGAAAAACCGACGAAAAGAGACCCGAAAATCAATGTAGAGATGATTGCGGAATAGGCCATTTGATTGTGACTTAGAGACATTTTGAACACCGTGCACATCTGTGCAAAGCAATCGACTTGGTGTTTCGGTTATAGACCTTAACTCTTAATGTTTGAACTTGGTCGAGTAATGAAAGGCATATTTCATGAATCAGATTCAAGAGAATAGGAGAGAAGTGAAGTCAATTTGAGGATCCAATTACCATCTTTTTGTTCCACCTTCACCTTTGCTTTTTTACCAATCCCCCGCTGCCAAAAAGCGATAAGATAAGCACAGGTGAAAGGGAGAATTGGAGAGGGGTGAAGTTCAAACTCAATACCTCCCTGTTCATCAAGTAAAGTCGAGCGAATGAAAGTGCCGAAACCAAATGGCTGCAAATAAGCTTCATTCAACTGATCCCAACTTTCAATATCATGGATATAAATCGGAAGTTCACTTTTAGAAATTACTTGTTCAACTGCAAGAGAAGTGAGAATCATTGGAATCCAAGATGACTGCTGGAAATGATCTGGAAATTCCCAAGCATCAAGAATCTCGGGTCGAAGAACAAGCCCCTGCATATTGACATATTCAAAGAGCCTCTGGAAGAGACCTGATGGAAGAAAGCATGTGCGCTCACCCGAATGAGTCCAACCATGAATCACAGATTGAAAATCAAGTTGAACTGGAATTCCAGTCATGAAGGGGGCGTCTGTAAAATCAGAATCCCAGTGAAAAGTCGGAGGAGGAGGTGACTTTGAAATAGAACGGCTGTCATTGTCAAGATCAAGGTGAATTTGAACATTGGTAACTTGACGCCACTGTAATTTCTGACGACTCGTAAGCATTTGCTCGACCGCAGCAAGGGCGAAACCACTGCAAATTGGTGCAGGAAGATGTGAAAAAACATGTTGAGAATCAAATTTATATTCCCCCCAGCCTAATTGCAACCAACGTTCAGAGATTGACTTTACGAATCGCTTTTTCTTCATGAACCAACCAACTTGTATTGGTGGGGAACGGTTGAAAGAGTATTCTTCCTGATCTGTTGCTGCATGCATTAATTTTCGCCCAAGAGGTACACCTGTTTCGGATTCAAATGCATTCCACCAACGATGAAAGTCAACAATATTCCAGACCATCCAAGCATGTTCAATTGAATCTCGGATCGACCCATCAGTTACGCAATGAAATCGATTTTGTATCGATGCTAGCACTGAGGAAGTAGTTGAATTGAGATCATCTACTTTTGGCATTTTTCCGCCTCAGAAGGGATAACCGTTAATGTTTTCATCATTGAAACAATAACGAATCGTTTGGAAATCGGATTTGAGAAGCGATACATCCTGCTTCACGGCAGAAGGGTCTTCAGAATGAAGTAAAACACGAGCATACAGCTTAGCTACTTCTTGCATTTCTAAAGTGCCCATACCAACCCGAGTTAATTCCTGAACACCGAGACGAAGACCTGAGGGTGTCAATGCTTTGGTATCGCCAGGTAGCATATTCATATTGGTAATAATCCCTGCATCTTCAAGCAAACGTGCAGCTTTGGCACCAGCCCCTGAATCGGTATCTCCATGGCGAGTCAACACTTGGTGGGAGGCTGTATAACCTCGAGATTCGGCGAGAACATCAAACCCTTCAGCAGCCAATGCTGAAGCAAAGGCTTGACCATTTTTGACAATGTCATGGGCGTAAGCAGTACCATATTCTTCAAATTCTGCTAAAGCTACAACTTTTCCAGCGACGTGGTGCAAGTGGTATGAAGAGCAAACTCCAGGGAAAATTGATGTGTTTAATTTTCGTTGGAATACGGGGTCTTCACTTGAGGATAAAAGAAATCCACCTTGAGGCCCAGGGAACGTTTTGTGTGAAGAACCTGTCATGAGATCAGCACCTTCTCGGAGTGGGTCTTGGAAACAACCACCTGCAATCAAACCCAATACATGCGCGCCATCGTACATGACTGAAGCACCTACTTCATGCGCTGCATCAGCAATTTCCCGTAATGGAGTCGGGAATAAGAATACTGATTGACCAACGAGGGTCACGCGTGGTTCTAACTCACGAATAAGCGCACAAGAACCATCAATATCAGGCTCCATACGCTCTTCATTCCAAGGATATGTAGATAAATTCAGATCTCGAAGTCCAACTGCACCCATTCGAGCGTGAGAGATGTGACCTCCATCGGCTGTGGACACAGCGGTGATTTTGTCACCCGGTTTGGCAAGTGCTTTCAATGCACCAATATTCGAAACCGTCCCAGAAGTGGACTGGATGTTCGCAAATGGGGCATTGAAAACTTTCTTTGCCAATTGAATTCCAAGGCTTTCAATCGTGTCAAAGTCATCACACCCTTGATAATAACGCTTACCAGGAAGACCTTCAGCATACCGACCATGCAAGTCACTGGAGACTATTTTCTGAACCATTGGTGAGACTATATTTTCTGAAGCAATCATCCCAAGACCGTTACGATACAAGTCACCGCTTGCTTCAGTCGCTGAGAGAACAGTTTGTGCTTTTGAAAGAGTTGCTTGACTTGGAGACCAAGTTCCACGTTCACGGTGCATGTACCTTGTTTGTGAAGTCGGTCTTTGAACTCATTGTAGGGAAACAATGGTCAATCAAATGAGAGTAAATCATCATCGCTTTCCCGGGTTTCACTACGAATCTCTGATGGTCGAACATTCGGACCAGGGGTTTTACTGCCAATTCGAGTAGGTGTCGAAGGATTCATCCGCTGAGAACGTTCGGAGACGCGGGTGTTCGTTGGTATTCCTCTTTGCGACAAATTGAGATTTGATACGACACGGTTTTGAGTTTTTGAAACAGAACCAACTTGTGGATTCCTTCCAGATTTACCCAGAATATATTTCTGACGTCCACGATAGGCTACTGAACCAATCAGTCGTTCAAGTACCGGGACATCTGCTCCTTCTTCCTTCGGTCGTTTCAACCACCAACCTTCACCGAGTGGTTGTAAGCGGGGTGGACGGGACTTAGCCATGGTTTTCGCTTGTCTTTTCAATCGAGCTTTAACAGACTTTTCAGAATCACGGGGCAAGCGAACAGTCATCCAGCCCGGAAGACCAATATCAAGAACAACTCCATTGACGGTCACCAACATTCCCGAAAGTAGAAGATGTGTTCCAACCGGGATATTATCTCGCTCGGGTTGGACTTTGAATCGTTTCATCCGCTTTGAATAAGCAATCATAGCTTTTTGGTCACGGTGACAGATTACTCGACGTTGTTGGCGTGAAAATCGTTTTCCGCCAAATTGAATGAGGAATAATGTGAGCACAACTAACATTCCTTGGGCTTGACCAATTTCTTGTGAGACATAAATACCTAGAATTACCCAGGTTGGTAGTAATACGAGAATTTGAAAGATAGATTTCAATGTACTCGCACGATAAATTGGCGGCATTCCTCTGCGTGAGGCTTCATGAGATGCGATGAGTACATTGGCATTAATCGCTTCATCCATGCCCCCACGGACCATTAATCCTGCAACTGCATTTACAGGAGCGGAATTAATCCATTTCTTCATTTGCTTACCTTTTCCTACAGCAAGAGAGACCTCCATTTCTTCTTCATCGACCTTTTGCCCAAGTATACTACTCAGCGCTAACACACGTGGGTCTTGTGGATCGCTTTCCTTTAATTCAGTGAGAATCGAACGTGCACTGTGCCAATCACCTTTATCGACCAGACACAGTGATGCAGCAATTCGAGGTCGAACGCCAGTTGGCTCTTCACGTATCAACTTCAAAGAGAGTTCGAGAGCCTCATCATGCTTACGTTGTGCCCTTAGGAGTGAAATCATCGAAAGTTGAGCAACACGTGTTAAACGATCATTATGTATTGAATCGTCGTTGGAAGTTGGTTGCCATCCACGTAGCATTCGCATCAAAGCTTGAAGGTGATCAATACAGGAATTATTTTCCCAATCCCAGAAATCATCCTCAGTAACCATGCCTTGCCATGGGTCAAGCCATTCACAGACGAAAGCCAATAATTCAGGCTCGTCGTAACCTTCAGCTTGCTGTAAGCCGTGGAGTGATTCTCGTGCAGCATCTAATCTTCGAGAGGCCATATGGCCAACTGCAACAATCATTCGAGCTACATCGTCATCGCCACCGGCTTGTGCCAGAACCTTACGGGCTTCTTCAATGGCTTTAGGCCATAGTCCTCGCAAAGCAAGCTCCCACATGTGTGCTCTCGCCTTTTCATGCCTGACGAGAGCTGAATCGCCTTCAATCGAACGGCGTTGGAATTGAATGAGTCCATCGAGATCTTCTCGAATTGCAGCCTCATCAACGAGGTCTCGCATCCAATCACCTCCTGCAAACTTCACTGCACCTTCTCTTCGTTCATCAGGATTCAAATCAAATCGTAACTTCCGCAGTGGGGTGAATCGAATGATAGAAAGAAGCCAAGTGAATAAAAACACAGCCTGTCCAAAAGCAATAAACATCCACGTGGTTAACAGCATGTTGCCTTCATCAAACCCTCTACTTTGAAGTGATGATGTGAAGGGCATTAGGGAGTCAAATTCCTTATAACAAACCAGAACTAAAAGAAGAACGGTATATCCTGAAAAACCTGCAAATGCAAATGTCAGTTGGCGTGTTTGTGCCTTGACTTCTGTTCTGATTTCACGTGGAGAATCAAGTGTGACACCAAAGAGGCCTCCAAAGGTTTGCCCCCCTAAGACCAAGTTACGTGTTAATTCAAAGATGAATGCTAAACCAACAATGGCAATATTAAGTGATAAATAGAGAGAGAGAAATTGAGGTAAGGCTTTGATAAATTGCCAATGGAAAAGCAAATCCGAAATCAAATCAATTCTTTGATAAATCGAATGTCCGATTATACCACCATAATTTAACACTTCTGTTGCATTACTCGGTTGATTGAACAGGACATAAAATACGGTTACAATTCCGTTTAATGCCGTTAATGGCATGGTCACCAAAAACATGACAAGGAGAAGAGAGAACAATCTATTGAAGAATCCTGGCTTATCTGGATCGATGGGGTTTGGGCGTCCGTTTGCAGTACGCCATTTGTTGATGATGAGCATGTTCCATGAAGCCCCCATGATTCGACCATATGCCATAATGGTAGGAGACATAAACGTAAGCATTCCCGCTGCTAACCATATTGGAGACAAGGTGTTGTCTGAGCTCGATTGAATACCATACAATAAGGTCGCAGTCGTTGCACCTAGTAGAAAAACAAGAGTGATTATTCTTCTGACAAAACTGGTGAATTTTCGCATTTTTAATTTTTCATTACTCATTCCGAGGAGTTGCGCATTCAGAGTTTCCCAAGGTGAAATGAGAACTGGAATGACAATTAAGATTCCAGCAACAATTAGATTTGGTAGATAATAAACCTCCGGTTCAATCATCAATTCTACAATCAAGATCAAAATACCCGTCATTCCCATCATATAGAGACCAATTCCGTAACCAACAGAACCTTGTTTGAGAAGGGTTCGGGCG
>Ga0115000_10001212_pt1 | contig 23048 bp, 23 predicted proteins | sample ArcticOcean_MG_C_6_FD_89690 | JGI IMG/M metagenome (GOLD analysis project Ga0115000, IMG submission 89690) | Marine microbial communities from western Arctic Ocean - ArcticOcean_MG_CB8_128 | ecosystem: Environmental > Aquatic > Marine > Oceanic | place: Arctic Ocean: Canada Basin | collected... | reverse complement strand
AATTGCTCCTTGAAAATCTGTTTTCTCCAAATTTGCCCCTTCAAAGTCGACATTTGATAAATGTGTTTTGCTAAAATTAGCCCCTAGCAAATCTGCTTCCTTAAAATAAGCACCACTCAGATTGGCACCTTTAAAACTCGAATTTTGAAATTGAGTTCTCGCAAGATTAGCTCCGGAAAAGTTCACCTCATTCAAAGTCGCCCATTTGAAATTCGCACTACGCAAATCTGCACCCTCAAAATCTGCACCCTCAAATTTTACTTGGCGAAAATTACTATAGTGCAAAATTGCTCCTTGAAAATCTGTTTTCTCCAAATTTGCCCCTTCAAAGTCGACATTTGATAAATGTGTTTTGCTAAAATTAGCCCCTGGCAAATCTGCTTCCTTAAAACTCGCCCCCCCCCCCCTGACTTCATTGAAATCAGCATTCTTTAAGCTTGCTCCCTTAAACTTGGATTTATAAAGATGAGCATTTTGAAATTTTGAATTGTCCATTACCGTATTGTTCAGGTCTGCAAAATCTAATTGCGCTTCCATAAAATCAACATTTTTTGCATAGATCGCATTAAACTTAGCGTACTTCAAGTTAGCACCATTAAAGTTTGCTCCGCTTAAATCTGAATCCTTAAATTCCGAAAAATAGAGATAAGCATCACTCAGATTGGCACCTTTAAAGCTTGAATTTTGAAATTGAGTTCTCGAAAGATTAGATTTACTCAGATCAGCTCCGGTAAATAATGAGTAGGCCACTTTATTATTTGTTAGATTTATCCCTCTCAAGTTGGCCCCACTTAAATTGGTTTCCACGAGAACAGTTGACTGGGGATCATGCCCTACTTTCTGAAAATGCACTCCCTGTAGAATTGCTGAAGTGAGGTTTGCTCCTGTAAGGTTAGCACCAATAATCGTCACATTCCTCATATCTGCCTCAGAAAGGTTGGCTTGGGTGAGATTAGCTAGACTTAAATCAGCTCCTGACAACTGGGATCGGCGGAGATCCGTTTTAACCAAATTAATTTTTTGCAAATTGATACCCTTTAAATTATCTTTTTCAATCTCGATAGTTTTTTTTATTAATTCAATATTTTTATCAGAGTAAATTCTTTCTCCTAATAAACTTACAAATATACTTTTTGGTTTCCAAAATATGGGTCTCAATGCATATTTTTTATTTTGTATCTCAGCAACCTCACCATTTCTAAAATTATTTGACCCCGAAGACAAGGATTGAACCAATTCTGCAGCTTGACCTTTAATATTATCTAATTCATAATGACTTACCCATAGTCCCAGGCCATATAAGGACACATAAAAAGATACACACGCCATTAAACTGAATATGCCAAAATTAGAGCGTTGGACTTCACTGTTTCCCTGCGAGTGTTTTTTTTCATCCATACATGTTATTTTATTTTTGTGGTCCGGTAATCAGGAGCCAGGTTCGTCTGTAAAAATAAAAGGCAATAAAATTGTCTTTCCCAGCGGTGACCTGCCTCAAACCTAGATGGACTTTCGAAATATTTCCAGAGTTTTGCCTAAACCTTAAATATTTAGTTTTCTTTTGATAAGTCATTGATTTTTTTCTTAAAGTTAAATAAGTTTGAGCAAACTTATCTTAATTTAGAAATCATGACTCTTTCTCTTCGAATGGTCTCTATCTGTCAACGCTTTTTGTTACCAGGCTGATTTACTAACAGTTGCACTTTAAAGTTGAATCCATCTATTATTTGGGTAAGTAGTTTGCGATTAAAAGGCATTCGCACTCAATTTAATCAAGCTGAATTTTCAGATCCCCTCATTGCACTCGAGAGAAGCAGTTGCCGAATTTTTTTGTTCCCCTTATTTTGATTCGATTCAAGTTTTACAAGTATTTTCTCAACTTCTGACCACGAGCAAAAATCTTCGTGAGCCTTCATGACCATAGGATGCTCAGTGCTGGTGACATTTTCTCCGATAAAGAGTTCTTCGTGAATTTTTTCACCTTTTTGCAACCCTGTATATTGAATCTTAAGGCATGAATTATCCTCTCGATTATCGTTTGTTTTTAACATCTTGCCAGACAAGTAAACCATTTGTTTTGCTAGCTTGAGAATTGAAACGGGTTCCCCCATATTGAGCATAAAAACATCACACTCCTCTCCCATTGAAGAAGCTTGTATGACTAACTGGCTGGCCTCTGGAATAGTCATAAAATAACGAGTAGCTTCTGGGTGGGTAATGGTAATGGGGCCTCCTGTGGCAATCTGTTTTTTAAACAAGGGGATTACAGATCCCGAGGAACCTAAAACATTCCCAAAACGAACTATAACAAAACTAGTAAATTTCTCTTGCTCTTTACGTTCGTTTACATGTTTTTCGGAAAGGCCCTGTATTATTAGCTCTGCAATGCGTTTGGTAGCACCCATGACACTAGATGGCCGAACAGCCTTATCGGTAGATATTAAGATGAAATTTTTCACATTCAATTCAAGAGCAGCTCGTGCAACATGATAGGTGCCGAAAACATTATTGTGCACACCCTCCCAAATATTATTTTCAAGTAGGGCTACATGTTTGTATGCGGCTGCATGGTAGATAGTTTCAACATCAAAATCTTTGATGACCTCTTCAACAAGTTTTTTATTGGTGACAGATCCAAGAATGGGAATAACATTAATATTGCAATTCGTTAATTCACAAAAATTGGTTAATTCAAGATTTATGGAATAAAGATTATGTTCTGTCTGTTCCAGCAAGACGATGCATAAAGGATTTAATTTTAGAATTTGGCGGCAAAGTTCCGAGCCTATTGAACCACCCGCCCCCGTGATCATTACGTTTTTGCCGGATATACATACCGTAAGGAGTTTTTGGTTTGGGATCACCTCTTCCCGGGCTAGCAAATCGATTATGTCGATTTCTTGCAAATCGTGCAAATTTGCTCCCCCCGAAGCAATATCATTGAGAGAAGGCATGGTTTTGACGGCTACTTTTTTGCCTTCAAGATGCTTGAACAGCTCTTTACGCTGTTTGCGCTGCATACTTGGCATTGCCAACAATATTTCCAATGGACTAACCTTAGCCCTGATTTTTTCAATTTCAGCGCGATCACCCAGGACTTTTAAATTTTGGACAACATGACCTTTTAAAGTTTTGTCATCATCAATTATTCCTAAGACATTTATTTCAGTATTTTGCGCTAAGGATGAAGCCAGTTCTATTCCCGCTGATCCAGCCCCATAAATTAATATATTTTTCTTCGCTCGTGGAATAGAGCTGACACTGGGCATAATTAATATCCAACGAACCACTTGTCGACTTCCTCCTATAGTCAAAATAAGGGTCATCCAAAAAATAACAGGGACGGAACGTGGAAAAATTATTTCAGGCCCAAAGTACAGGGGGAACAGAGTTTCGATGTCAAAATATAAGAAGAGGAAAGCAGTTGTTGTCAAAAACCACAAAAGCGCTAAAACTCCGGTAGCCCAGACTATTGCCAGCATCCCTCTATGTCCAATATAGCGTATGACCTCCTGGTATAATTCGAAATAAAAAAAAACGGGAAGAGCTAAAACTGGTGTCAATATAAGGATCCATATTTGGATTTGACTAGGCCAAAACCACACCCCGAGACGCAATGTGTAAGCCAGCCAAAGGGACAAGGTCACAAGAAATATGTCCGTCAGAATCATTAAAGTTCTTTTTTTACTGCGACTTAGAGTCAAGATGTACATGAGCTCATAATACCGTGATAAAAAACCTTATTCAATTGTTTGTCTTAATACATTCTTAATGAATAATATCGAATTTTGTTTAATCTAAGGAAAAGAAGTGAATTTATGAGGAAAATGTGGGGAAGAAACTTTCCGCCTCAGGATTTTCTCCCATGTGTTATTATACTTTTACCAGTAGTAACGGGATTGAAATAAAAAAATTATCATAGCCGGCAGACCACTTAAAATTTAAGAGGCTATTAAAGTTGAATGATGAGAGCCATGTTGAGAAAGAGAATAATTAAATTACGAATTAATTCTATTCATGTCAGTTAAAGAATCTCAGTCAAAACTTTCTGTACTGCTTACCAACTATAACCACGCACAGTTTTTACCGGAAGCTTTAGATTCAGTCTTAAATCAAACTTATCCTCCCGACGAATTCATAATTTTTGATGATGGATCTACCGACAACAGCCCAGAAATTCTGCAAGAGTACGCGCTTAAATTTCCAGTTATTAAGCTAACCCTGTTTAAGGAGAACCAGGGCTGCAATGAAATGACTTCTAGGTTGGCCGAAGCGGCTACCAGAAAGTTTGTTCATTTTTTAGCATCGGATGATTTTTTGGAAAAAGAATTCTACGAAAAATCAATTGGGCAGCTGGAGAAGCATCCGAAAGCTGCCCTTGCATCTACTCTTTGTCGAACTGTCAATAAAAACGGTCAAGACCTTGGCTTTATAAAAACACCAATGGTTTCATTAAAGCCCGCATATTTCTCTCCCCTAGAAGTTCACACCAAACTTCAAGATTATGGAATTTGGCAAATGGGTTGTTCAACCGTTTATCGAAGAGAGGCTCTTAAGAGTATTGAGTTCTTCAGCAGAGAGGTTAGCCGATTGCGTAGCTTTTTTGATACTTTTGCTATACTTTTATTGGCGTTGAAGCATGGGTGTGTTTTTATCCCGGAAACGCTATCAGTGTTGAGAAAGTTAGAGGGATCTTTTTCTGCGAAAATGGCCAAAAATGAAGAAACCCATACCGACATTATTGATTTTTTCAAGGAGTTGGCGGAAACGCGGCACAGAGATATCTTCCCTCCTGAATTTGTTCATGATTTCGCACGTTCATTCTGGGGAATTCATTTAATTGATCTATCAGATTTAGATGAACGAATCCGGCTAAAAAAACTGAACAACGTGCTTAAAGGTAAGAGATTGGTTTATAAGGTCTTAAGTAAACTACTGGATTTGGGGTTTTGCAAAGGACGATTTCCCCAGAAACTTCTAGTAATTTTAAGTTATGATAGGCGAATATTAAAAACTTTATATGGTAAAATTCGAACTTTGCTTTTTTTTCAATTCCTTAAGTTCAAGGGAAATTTGCGTTAGCCCACAAAATTTCAAGGGAATATAAACACCGCTTTCTTTGTGTCCACTTTTCCGAGCAAAATCAGTAAATCTTAAACACTGATAATTGGAAACTCACGCCTTGCCACCAACAGACTTTCTAACGTTCCAATATCTCGGTGATACACATCATTATGAAATGTATTTATGCGACGCAGAAAGTGCGGTAAAACTTCCATACTAAAATCGATCTCCTCTTTTCCAAGACTGATTAGATAATCTAAAATCGATGGAGATAAAATATAAACTGCGCCGTTGGCTAAATTCCCCGGGGGATTCTTTACTTTTTCGTAAAACTCCACAACGATACCCTTTCCATCAAGTTCCACAATTCCACACTCTTCAGGGTTCGTAGCTTTAAAAGTCATCATTGTAATCTCAACATCCTTCTCTCTAAACTCATACTTTTGGATAAAAGCAAGAAGATCGAAATGTGACAAGTTATCGGCATGAATAAGCATTAAAGGTCTATTTTCAAAAAAATCCTTATTTCTAAGTAGCGTCCCCCCCGTACCCAGCAATTCTTCCTCATAAACACAAGTTATATTTACTCCGAGATCATATTTTTCTAGATGAGACCTGACCTTTTCATGGAGATAATGCAAATTTATTAGAATTTCGGTAATACCTCCTCTAATCAGCAATTCAATCCAATAATCCAACAGCGGTTTATTGTTTATTTCTACTAGGCATTTTGGAACCGAATCTGTTAAAGGACGTAAACGCGAACCCATTCCAGCTGCAAGTAAGAGAGCTCGCATAAATCAATCTTCCAGTTCTAATTTGATGTCATCAATGGACAAAGGAATGTTTCCCACTCGGCTCACCTGGCATGCAGCGGCAATAGATCCTAGATACATACTTTTCCAAATATCCACCCCTACAGCCATAGCCATTGAGCTGCAGGCTAATAGACTATCTCCAGCCCCCGAAGAATCTTTAGGAGTTGAATTTAGTGCTGGCAACCGATCGGTATGCCAAGCACCACTTTTTGTAGATTCTGCATGAGCGATTAAACCTTCAGAACCAAGGGTTAAAATAATATTTGTGGCTGAAGCTTTTTTTCGGAGCTTTTCTGCAAGAACAACTAACCCTGAATTAAAATCACGCACTGCCAGCCTGGCTTCGCGTTCTGTTGGCGTCAACAGCAACATTCCCTTAAAGCGTGAAACATCTCCTATCTGAGAAGAGGACTGACTGTCAGCAACCATCAAAATATTCTTTTGTCTACATGCCTCAGAAACTTCATCTACCAAAGTTTGCGGTAAACATCCATAATTGAAGTCAGAAAAAATCACAAGATCGGACTTAGACAAAGCAACTTTAACAGCAGCTACAAAATTACGAATAATTTGACGATTGATATCATGCTGCCGCAAGTGACTGACGCGGAGTAATGTCTTGCTGTTGGCTCGAAAGCGCTGCTTTAAAGTAGTCGGACGACTGTCATCTTCAAAAATTTCTGCCCTCACCCCCCACTCATTCAACTTTTTATGAGCAAACTCTGCCGGCGAGTCTTTGCCGGAAACGGAAAAATAGTTCACATCCGCTCCGAGACTATGAGCATGAGCCGCAACTATGGCGGCCCCACCTATAAATTTTTCTTGTTGTATCGGGGTAACTACTAGTGTCGGATCTTCCTGAGACATGCCAAGGGGATCGCAGGAAATGTATTCATCCACTATAAGATCACCCAAGACCGTGACACGCAAGCCTTTGAATTTCTCCATGACATTTCGCAGGTCTACCAAGGAAAAACCATGACGTGCTGGAAATTCTTTTGGTCGAACAATTGAAAACAAATTCGATTCCAACATTTCTTGCCTTAGCAGATCCATAGAAGAAAAACGCATTTCTCCGGAACTGAAAAGCAATTTACCTCCATAGCTTTCAACCAAACCTTGTTCAGGGTTTATATGTGCTTCATGTTCCTGGCCTTTCACCACTATTGATGGCTTAAGCAACCGAACAAAATCCTCTGGGGCTGTACTCATGGCGAATGAGTAATCCACATAGCTGATAGACCGGACTCCTTCGAGTCTCAACTCCTGGGGAACCAAAACTCCTTTTGTGTTATTTTCGGTGATACCCACAACAAGAAAATCGCCACACTCAGCCGCAAAATTTAATAAGCGAAAATGACCGGGATGAATAGCATTAAAATTTCCTGAAACAAAAACTATTCGCTTGCCAGAACCGGCTAACTTAAAAATTTTGGCAACAATTTCTGGGTATTCCATGAGGAGATTCAGGTTGCAGTGAACATGGTAGGTTTAGCGTAAGACAACTAGAAGACAATTGTACATAAAGTCCTATATAAAAACAATTACTCCTCGCTCTCAGCTCGCATATTTATTCAGCAAGATAATTCGTTCATCCAGAACGGTTATTTTTCCAGGACTTTACTTTCATGGTCAATTGTTCAATATAATTGATAGCAGTTCGATCATCTTCTGGAGGGGAGAAAGAGGCAAAATCACTTTGAGTTCGATCAAAAGGACCATTTGTTATTTCATGGATGACCAATACAGGAGAATTAATTAATAAGGTATGATAACAAGGCAAGTCTAACCGATAATAAAAGTTCTGGTCAGAGCTAAGCCCAATTACATCCATTATTGCTCCATCTTCATTTAGTATGACAATATCCGCACTTCCTTCTACCAAATGAAATGATTCAACTTTTTTCTCATGCCTGTGCGGACGAATGTAGCTATCAGATCTAATAGCAATCAGCATCTCATGCAACTTATCGGTTGATTCTTTATGCGCACAAATTCTTGCTCGACCTCGAAGATTCTTAATAGCACATTCTTTAATAAACTCGACGTGCCTTGAGCCAAAGCGCACTATATCTTCCGACGCTATGAAAACCTCTTCATTAATTTTTTTTAGGGGGAAATCCATTTTCTAGAATCCTAAACTATCGAAAACGCCGGAACAAAACGACCCCCAGCATTAAAAAAACTGGAAAGCTTTCTTCTCACTTTTACTTCGCTTTCAGGGCTGAGCGTAGAAACACAAACTTTGATACCACGAGACAAGAGCTCCTCTGAAGCAACAATCTCCAAACCTGAGCCTGGCATTAATAAACCAACTTTTTTAGGATGATCGTCTATAACACAATCAATCAAGTTCCCTAAGTCATAAAAGTTAATGAACTTCGCGGTAAGATGTCCTGCTCCGAACACAGCCACATTTTCCCCATTGGCACGATGAGCTTCAAGTTCCATTCGCCATTCATCACGAGACGTGTGTAAGTCTTTAGCAAACTTTTCAAGTACTAAAGCACAATCTTCGTGGTCGGGTAATGTCGATTCTACAGAGCTTTCCTTAGTTTCTGAAAATTGAAATACAGCTACCAAAGAATTTTCGTAGCGATAGGGGAACTGTCTCGACCATGCCAGTTCAGCACCTACAATTCTGGCGAGTCGAGCCAAAGATTTAGCAGTAAAATAGCTAATGTGTTCTTCCCAGATAAAGGCATGATTGTTCGCTCTAAAAATTTTCTCGCTGTCAGGCAACTCAAACACCATATATCCATTTGGTGCTAAAAGTCCTCGCAAAGAACCAATCAATTTACTCGCGTTTGATGCATGCTCAATAATGTGACGCGCCAAAATCACATCTGCACCACCATAAACTTCCTTCAGCCTCAAAACGTTGGCATCTTTACTAAGAATATCTTGAATGGTTTCCAAGCCGAAGGGCTTACCTGAGCAATTCAGATCATTTTCACTAACACAGGATGTCTGGAAAAACCCAAGACGTTCAATCCGCTCCAGAGTACTTTTATCTTTATATGTGATACCAAGAAACCGGGAGGACTTGTTAATACCAGACAGATCAACAACCTTATTTACAACTTCATCCAGATGACTTTCAGGCTCATTGTACACCAGCCAGTCATAACGAGGTCGGGTGACCTCTTTAGGCATCCTATCAACCAATTGTATGGTGCCGCACTGCTGGCAATACCCTAGACTCAATAGGTAAAAGTCCTCAGGAGGTATTTTGCCAGCCTCTGGCGGAAGAAAGCGATTCGAAGGCGGTTGTTTGCCAAAAGTAAGGCTAGACCTTAAATCCACCGATGGGCATACTGTACATTTATATATTGGAATCTGTTCCATTTAATGTCTTATTGCCAAAAAATAACGCAATGAGTCTTTAGTCATAAATATCCAATCATATAAATGTTGGAAAATGGCCCTCTGTAATTTATATCATTGAAGGCCGTTTTCTAAATTCAAGTATACTATGTCAGTAATAGCTCCTCAAATCACCAGAGGAAGATATACATAATTTTTTCAGCTAAACCCTTATTAGCATCATATTTAACTTTCCGCTAAAAGCGGTAACCTAGTGGTCTAATTATATTTGAATAAGAGTCCGGCCCAATATCCTTCAAATAATATTTCCTGAGCGGCGGCTACTCCTTTACCAAAAGGTACATCGTGACCTAACTTCTTGAGCCACATCTCCAAGGCCGAGATAGCAATAATGATATCAAAGCTATCTATATAACCCAGCTAAACTCACCAGACTCTATCCATGATGCCTTATAGCCTTAGTTTCGGTCAAAACTCGCTACAGAGACAATCCAGACTTCTATCAGCTCTTCACTAACTCGACTTTCAACCGTTTACTGGAATTTCTGCTACACATCAGAATAGTCGCACTTAAAGCGGAAACCCGAAATCCCAAATTCGTGGAGCAAATATAGGTTTCGATTGGAGGATATAATTATGCAGCGTAAGGCCCTATCTATAATATACAGTCACTCTAAAATGTTGCCACAACTGAGTCCAGAGATTCGGGGGCAATCCCTGTCAACTTCGATGTTTTTTCCATACCTATCCCACTATATTTCGGCAAATATAGAACCTTAATACCCTTTATTAATGATGTAGTCGGAGAAATTAAGGAATCTGGAAACCCCATTTTTTTCGCAAGAGCCCTAGCAAAGTCACAATAAGTTATATTCTTTGTGCCTGACAAATGAAAATTACCAGCAAGCGGGTTTTCTCCCAAAGTTGCTAGACTTCTAGCTACAAAACCTAATGAAATGGGTGCAAATATAAGGTCTTCAAATGGTGTAACTATTTGGCCATTTCCCCAGTCTTCAATCCATTGGGGAAAAGGAAGGGTACCAGGTGCGACAATCTTGGTCAAACGGACGATAGCCAGTTGGTGCAAATAACCCAGTTTCTTCGCATGGTTACGAATCGCAACCTCACTCTCTGACTTCTGCCGGGAATAAGCAATATTCGGATAATGAAGGTCATCCTCTCCAGGCCAAGGGTGGTCGCCACCAAACACAGAGTTTGTTGAAATAAAATAAACGAACGAACCAGCTTTCAAAAATCGGGAAGCCAAGTGAGGAATCGCTTCCACATTTACACCCCAAGCTTCAGGGTCAGTTTCGCATTGACCATAGTTGGTGACACCAGCAACTATAAAAACGCAATCTACACCCTCTGAGATTTTAAAGTTATCAGACTCTCTTATATCAAGAAAAACTTTATCAAAAGACAAAGCATCTTTCCGACGAGTGGTACTTACAACATTATGCCCCTGATCCTTAAGTTGAGATATCAGAGAGGTGCCTAAAAAACTATCGCCTCCAACAACAATAAAATTCTTTTTTTCTTTCTCAACAGTATGCATAAATTTCTCATCCTCCTTAAGCTTACCCAACACATTCTTAAAATGGCATGGTAACCAGCAAGGAGCCTCATAGTTTCTTTAGGCCGCGAGCCATAGATTCGGGCCATTGCAACGACAATCCACCATCTATCAAAATACTTTGCCCAGTCACAAAAGAAGCCTGACTACTGCACAAAAAGCGGATAACGTTTGCAGAATCCTCAGTTGTCCCCATCCGTTTCAAGGGAACAATATCTTCATATAACTCGATTAGAGGCTTGTTATTTAAATAGAATTCCTTCGATTCGTCTTTCAAAAAAGTAAAAGTAGATATACCATTAAAACGAATTTTTTCGCCCATATTAAAAGCGTAATAGCGCATCAATTGGTCTAACCCAGCTTTTGCAACGTGATAGTTTATAGGTTGTTCGTCTCCAATAAATTGTGAAAAAACGGAACTCACCATTACCAATCAATTATCTCTGGTCCCTGAAAAATATGGCACAAGGTCCTCCACAATATTTTTAGTTGCAGTCAAGGTAGTTTCAAATTCTCCCATCCAATTATCACCTTCATCTCGATATCGTTGAAGGAAAACGCAATAGTTAACATTTCCATGTTCCTTCACTAAACTATCTAAAGCAGCACGAATCGAATCATTATCACAAATATTTGCTTTATAACTACGAACGTTCCCAGCTTTCAAGACTTCAGAAGTTAATTCGGTCCTTCCTATTAAAGATACTGTATCCCCACGCTCCGCGAACTGGCCCGCCACCACCCGGCCTAAACCCTTCGTACCCCCTACAATGATAGAGTTTATCATTTACATTTGTTCCAGTTTTTATGTTTTAACAATTTTTATTTGATCAGAATCTAATTTCCCATATTGATCAAACAGCGACCCGCAATATCACCATTACGCATTTTTTGAATAGCGGAATTTATTTCATCAAGTGTGAAAAAATCAGTAATCAGAGGTTTGAGTTGAATGTGACCTGAATCCAGCAATTTTTGATAGCGTGGAATATCTTCATGGGGAATGGCTTCCCCTCCATGTGAGCCGCTAATCGTTTTCCCAAAATGTAGAGGCAAAGAATAAATATTTACAGTGTTGCCTTTTTGGGGAACGCCAACCAGGACAACTCGTCCTTGAGCCGAGGTCAACTCATAACCCATTTCGATTATTGCGGGCACTCCTGTATTATCAATAAAGATATCAACACCATGATCTCCGACAATCTCGACGATCATTTCCTTAGCATCCAATGTATTGGAGTTTATGATGTGCGTTGCGCCAAGAGTTTTAGCAAGGTTGAGCCGTTTATCATGTAAATCTATAGCAATAATAGGGTGGGCAGAAAGCAAGTTAGCCGCCTGAACCATATTAAGCCCAACCCCGCCTGCGCCAAAAATAACTACAGACTCGCCGAATTTTATTTTTGCATTGTTTTCCGCCACCCCAAAACCCGTAGTCACAGCACAACCATATAATGAGGCTACCGCCATGTCGGTGTCCTTATTAATTTTGGTTACACGATTTTCTGAAAGAATCGCATACTCATTGAACGTTGCAATCAAACCTGCATTCAAGGGTTGCCCTTTCCAAGAATATTTTGGAGGAACAGATTCTATCCCTTGACTCTTGCGCCAATGAAGAACTACATGATCTCCAGGTTTTACAAACCTTACGCCGATGCCAACTGACCGGACGACCCCTGAGGCTTCGTGACCCAATAAATGTGGAAGATAATTATCTTTCCCCTTAGCGCCATCGATTTCCCCAAGCTGAGAACCACAAATGCCACTGCAACTTACTTTAACCAGAACCTGACCCACCTCAAGAGAGCCGGGAAGTTGTACCTGATCAATCACTAATGGAGAGTTTTGTTCGACTAAAATAGCCGCCTTCATATTTTTTGGAAGTTCCATTTTCACTCACTCAAAATATATAAACGAATGATCCCCTGTGTATCCTGCTTGTCTGAACCACCACTCCCACTCTTCAGGAGTACAAAATGCTTCGCAAGTCACCTGCCAATATAGAAGATTTGCCTTCTCCTTTTCATTGCGATAAGACTCCACACATAAGTATTTATTCTTCTTTCCCACTCGCTCCATTTCTCTTAGTGCATTATCCAAATCAAAATTATGAAGGTTATGAAGGGTTGTTATTGAATAAACAAAATCAAAATGATTATCCACAAATGGCAGTTGATTTGCATTTCCTATTTGCAAGCGATGTCGAATTTCCTCTTTGGAGTTGGAAATTGCGTAATCTGAAACATCCAATCCATTAATTTCTATTCCGGGTAGCAACAAAGAAATTTCGTAGAGCAAAAATCCTTTGCCGCAACCAATATCCAGGACTTTATCGCCAGACTTAAGACCATAATGATCTATCATAGCTTTTGCCACAGGCTTCCAACGCCCAGGCATGTATTTATAGCCTCCGTAACAAATTCTGCGATCACCATCCCAATAATCAAACTCCCATTTTTTAGCTAATTCTGCAGCTTTGTCTTTGGGATATTCCGGGTCGTTCACTCTGGCTAGGTAATCACGCTGGGTACTTTTGTGCGTTGAAGAAAGGAAATCTAAATATGACAAAATCAGGTCTTTATTGAATGGAAAAATTGTTGAACCTTTTCCAACTGCGAACGCTTACTATGTTCAGAATCGATATTCGGGTTGGCAAACTGGCGCCGTTTTGCTGCAACCGGCAAAAATTCGTTAAGCATTAAACAGCACCACTTTATCTTAAAAACAGGGAAAAGCAAGTGGGCTCGTTCAGCCAGTTTCGCTTTGTTTTTGGAATAATCTAAAGCTTCTAAAACAAAGTCTTCGAAATAATTATAAGAAACGGAAACAGCCGGCTGTAAAAAAAAATCGTCAACCATTTTCGCGGGATCATCCCAACCAGCATATTCAAAATCGATAAAACATACATTTCCAGATTTTTTCAATAATGCATTATGAAAACCAAAGTCTGACGGCGAAATACAGCGGTCTTCCACACCAAGCTCTTTCGTGATGGACTCACATCGAGCTGAAACCAAGTCTTTTGTTTTTTTCCATGAGCTTTCAATTTCCCGAACAAAGGAAAGCGCCTGCCGCTCGGACTCTGTATCAGAAGAAATATTACGCAAACGAATCAAGCGAAAATCTATAATCGAAAAATGCTGCTCTATACTAAAACATCCTTCCGATGCTGTTGGAAGAGCTGGATCTCGATCAATCCCAGCATTAAGGCCCTTGATAAAAGTCGCTGCCTCACTTATATGCTGACTTGTCAACTCAGAAGAATCCAGTTTTTTCCCTTCGACAAATTCATATAAGCCAATATTATTTTTTTTATCGCAAAACACTGGCTTCGGAATACAATCAAGCCCAATATTTAATGCGTAAGAAAGAAAAGAAAATTCTGAGGCGAGACGATTTCGCGTATCGGTTGGGTGACTATAATAAGTTTTAACCAAATATTTTCCATCTATCGTTTTAACGGAAACCACCCTATTGTTTCCTCCTCCATATATAGGGTTTATTTCCATTTCACCAGAATCAATACCTGCCGCCAAAAACATATCGGCTATCGATGACTTTAGCTGCCCGTTTTCCATATCATCTCGAAAAATGCTCTAACCCCCTGCCAAGAATTAACTATGACTTCCATTCCCCCCACATCATGAAAATTTTCCGGATCAAACAAAATCCTCCCTGTCTTTTTCGGAAATCCAGACATCAATAATATTTCAGGTAGATCATCGATAAAAAAATCACACTCGCATTGGTCAATACGAGATAATTTTTCTTCCTTGGTCAATTCAAAAAAGACCTGCCCCGGTTCTATCAAATTTTCAACACCATCTACTAAAAAAATTTCAATCCATTCTCTGGCCGCTTCATGAAGGTCAAATTTTGGGCCTATAAAAGGATGTTTAGTTTTATGACTCACAATAAAGATTTCTATCCCATTATTTCGAGCAAGCTTTATGAACTCAACAGCACCTTCGAAAACAACTGCATCATTCATTCTTTTTCCGTAAACGTAGCCCTGCAACTCAGTCCATGAACTCTCATTGTTCATTTTTATCAAATAATCACGCACCGCAAGCTTAGATTTAGAAAGATCAAGAGGTATCAAGGATTTCTCGATGGCCACGTTATAGAACAATTCGTCATAGCTGACTATCGTGTTATCAAAATCGAATCCTATCCGCATTTTATATTCAGGAGGGTTTATATGCAGCTAATACTTGGAGAACAATATTTTCCGAAGTCAAACCATATTTTTCCCTAGCATAATTTTGGGAGCCGACTTCGTGCATGAACTCATCATCTACCCCGAAGGAGATCATTCGGCCCTTTGTGAAAACCTGCAATGCCAACCATTCAGCTATACTACCTCCAAGCCCACCGATTTTATTATGTTCTTCTACAACGGCTACAACAGGGTAATTAGCGAATGTATCATGCAGCGTCTTTTGATCCAGTGGCTTGATCGTATGAAAACTTTCAACTCTCGCAGACACTCCTTGCGATGAAAGTATCTCAGCCGCCTTCATTACTATAGGCAAAAGTATTCCGGTACTAATCAGGCACACATCCGATCCCTCACTAACAGTAATCGAATGTCCTATCTCAAAATTATTATCTTTCTTGGGAGTAATGGCTTCACCCTTTTTACCAATTCGAATATAAACAGGTCCGTCCTGTTTGAAAGTGGCTTGTAAGCATTGTCGAAGCTCCACCTCATCGGCTGGGGCAAGAACTGTCATATTTGGCAATACCCTCATAATCGCAAGATCCTCACAGGAATGATGAGTAGGGCCAAGCTCGGCATAAGTAAAACCCGATCCAGTACCGATAATTGTGACAGGCACATTGTGATAGCATGCATCCACTCTGATTTGTTCGTAGCAACGGGTTGTCGTGAAAGGCGTGATGGTATATATAATCGGACGAAGCCCGGAAAGAGCCATTCCAGCCGCCACGCCCATCATATTTGCTTCAGCAACTCCGCAATTCAAGAAACGGCTTCCATTTTTTTCCTTGAACGTATCAAATAGTTTATTGCCAATGTCCCCCGATAAAAGAACTATACGGTTATCAGCCATACTCAGTTTTGTGGCCTCGTCAGCGAATGCATTTCTCATTTAACTAGACCTAACTCTTTAAGCGCAGAAACAAGTTCTTCTTCTGAGGGTATTCTGTAATGCCAATTATTGTCATCTTCCATAAAAGAAACGCCTTTTCCTTTGACGGTATGAGCAATAACCGCAATCGGTTTCCCCTCGCTATTTTTTTCTTTAGTCAATACGTTAATAAGCTGTTCCATATCGTGACCATCAATTTCACAGGCATCCCAACCGAATGCACTCCATTTATCCACAAGTGGGGTCAACGCCAAAATTTCCTCACTTCGACCTGTAGCCTGCCATTTATTAAAGTCAATAATTACCATAAGATTGTCGACTTTCTGAGCCGCGGCCATCATCGCCGCTTCCCAAATTGAGCCCTCATTACACTCACCATCACTTAACAAGGCAACCACATCATAACTTTTTTTTTGAATCCTTGCTGACAGCGCCATACCCAATCCAATTGGCAAGCCATGACCAAGTGACCCGGTAGCAGCTTCAATTCCAGCCAGATGATCCGGGGTAGGTGGATGCTCAGCAAATATTCCACCGTCTTCACCATACGAGTCAAGCATCACTTCAGGATAGAATCCTTTTTTGGCCAACACCTGGAACAAGGCTGGAGCTCCATGCCCTTTACTTAAAATAAAACGATCTCGACCAGGATCATCAGGTTTAGCAGGATCAATTTTCAAGCTATGAAAATAAACCGCAACAAGAATATCAACACAGGAAAGACATGACCCTAGATGCGGCATTTTTGTTTTATGTGAATTTGAAATGATTCGACCGCGAATTTCGTTCGCGATTTCTAGCAGTTTTTCTAAATGCACTCAAAAATACCTGTTAAGGGTTATGTACTTAGTCCCAATGCATGCTACCAAGTTCATCTATATTAGATTTCACCCATTCAATACAATCTCCCAGCCCCTCATCTAAAGAAACCTTGTCATTCCAGTCCAGCTCCTGACAAATTTTGGAGCTATCCAGCATATAAGTCGCGTCTTTTCCAAGGCACTCTCCGATAATCTCCAAACAAGCATCAAAACCAGCACCTAGTTTCTGGCAAATTTTTTCAACCAACTCTCGGACAGTCACAATCTTGTCGGTAGAAATGTGATAAGTCTCGCCTGGCAGTCCCTGCTCTGGATAAATGGCAGCGAGCCCCTATTCAACGAAGCGAATACGTAACATGTCATACAACAATGAATGAGACAGGTTTTTATCTGATCCCTCAAACATTTGAAGTTTTTGTATTTTCTTGGATGATGGCATCACAGATACAGTGACATACGGTAAGGTGAATGATTTCGACAGGGCCATACGAGGGTGAGGAAACATAAAAATTATAATCACCCATAGCCCGCAAAGGATTATCGTTTTTAAATCCTGAAAATGTAACAACCTGGCATTTAGCAGATATAGCGGCCTGAACTCCCCGTATGATGTTTTCGGATTTCCCAGAACTACTTATCGCAATCAATATATCTCCGGCATCTGCAAACATTTCGATCGGCTTTTCAAATACATGCTTATAACCATAATCATTACTGATACAGGTTAAAAGGGAGCTATCATTAAAAGCTACCGATCTAACACCCCCATTTTTCCAATAGTCCGTAGCCATATGGCTAGAAATAGCCGCACTTGCACCATTCCCAATAAACATGAGTTTTTTTCCAGCCATGCTTTGGGAAAGTATCGTTTGGGCTACTTTTTCTATGCCTTCATAAATATCAAGGTTTTTTCCTGCACCGTTTGAAGCCTCCAAGGACTGGAAGTTATTTATTAAATCGTCAAAATAAGACTTAGCAAATTCACGCATCAAATATTTCCAAGTTTTACAATTGATAAAATTAATTTATGGGTATTTTTTGCATACCATTACTTATCGGATGCATTCAAAAAATACTCAATAAGAAGTCACTCCGAAAATGAGGAAAGCACAACTTTTATCAAAATTAATTGCGGAAAAAACTTGGGAGAAGCACTTAAGAACCCTGCATACAACCCAATAAAAATAAAGGCTTTACAGCGTTAACAGCGCGCATACATCTGATAGAATTATACTTAGCACGATGTTAAAAGTCAAAAAGTAAACCTAAGTCTAAAAGGTAGGCAGACAATCAGGCCTTATGAATATAATCGAAGGGTTGTTGTTTCAAAATATCCAGGTTTTTCTCTATCCACTGCAAAACACTCAAAACACCATCTTTCAGCGAAACTTGATCCTGCCAGTCAAGGGTATTCCTGACTTTTGAGCTGTCTAAAAAATAGGCCGAATCCTTACCTAGCCGTTCTTCGGCAACATCAACATAGTCTTCAAAACGGACTCCCATCAAATCACAAATTAATTCGACAAGACTACGAATTGTGATTGATTCATTTGTAGCAATGTGAAAAGTTTCTCCCGATGAACCCTCCTTCATAATGCGCAAAGTAGCATCCGAAACATCCCGCATATGGATGAAAGAGCGTTCTGAGCTACCCCCTCCGTGCAATTGAAGCCTCTTTCCCATCTTAATAAAGAGAATTGTTCGTGGGATGATTCGATACAATTGCTGACCCGGCCCATAAACATTTGCAGCCCTGGTGAATACTACGGGAAATTTGTACGAATTGAAAAAAGTATGAAGGCTCATATCTGCTGCTGCCCTAGAAACTGCATAAGGGGTGCTAGGATAATATGAATTGCTTTCCTTGATATAACCCTCACAACTTCCATAAACTTCAGGCGTAGAAATATGCACATATTTTTTTAAAAAATCGCAGTGCCTGAGCTGATCATGAAACTGGATTGTAGAGACTACATTGGTCTTGAACCAATGATCAGGGTGATCCCAACTTTGGGCGACCATACTCTGAGCCGAAAAATTCACAACATATTCCGGCTTCTTAGCATTTATAAGGACCATAATCTTATCGAGGTTATGATTAAGGTCCAATTGATGAAACTCGATATCTCCCCCCGAGTATTTATAGGGTAAAAAAACCGGGTTGGGCTCTTCCGATCTACTAACTCCAACAACCTCGAATCCTGCATCAATAGCGAAAGGCACAAAACTGGCTCCAGAAAACGAGTTACTTCCAATTACGATAATTTTTTCAGACATGCGCTATAAGTTTGGCAGGGTTTATGAAGTTTTGAAAACTTCGGCTTGCATCCATTTCAGATTATGAAAACGATCTTCATTTTTCAGGGCACCCTGATTGTGTCTCTCACAAATTTCCATAATTGCATTTTCCACGTTTTTTTTCGGAGCAAAACCAGTGGCAAGTAATTTGTCAGAGTTAACGCGGTAGGACCTAGGATCATTGGATTCTGTCACGCTTATTTCAGTGGGGACGTGTTTTGCCACCATATTGGCAATGTCCAGAATAGATATATTTTCGAATCCCGCATTATATATTCCTTGTATAGAATCCTTATGATCAATCAAATGCAGGTAAACATCGGTAATATCATCAATATGAATATTAGGACGGGTTTGATTGCCTCCAAATACGGTTATCAGTCCATTAGTTAGCGCTTGCATGGTCAACATGTTTACGGACACATCCAACCTCATGCGCGGGGAACAACCACAAACAGTGGCTGGACGAATAACCTGGACTACCATTTTGTCGCTGTAACTTAACAGCACTCGCTCAGCAACCATTTTCGTCTTATTATATTCTGAGATGGGTTTTAGCTCGAGGTCTTCCGTAACTTGATCCTCTTCTTTTATCCCATATACACTTCCAGAAGACGCATAAATGAATTGTTTGACGCTGTTTCTCACAGCTTTATCTGCAAGTTGCATGGTCGCCAAGGCGCCAATCTCCCAGGTAAGTTTAGGATCCAAATCTCCGCAGGGGTCGTTGGCCACAGAAGCCAAATGAATAACGATGTCCACACCTTGCATAGGGACAGCTTCAATATTTCGGATATCGACTTTCAGAACATTTAAGTTTTTGTGAGGCTCGAGGAAATTACCAAACCATAGGGTATCAACCAAGGTAACCTTATAACCACGCGCAAGAAGTTTGGGAACCAGAACTGTTCCTTTATAGCCACATCCTCCGGTTACGAGTATATGTTGAGATTCGCTCATAAATATTTAGTAGGTTGTTTAAAAAGCTCGAAGGACGGTTTATATTGCTATAAAGTCGCTAACGAGAAGAAGCCACTCCCCGTAAAGCAGTGGTTTATCAACCTCGTTGACGTATAAGTTCCTCCGCTTAATTTTTTATAAGATCTCATCCAAAGGCAAGTATGTCAATAGTTTTGAGCTCTGTTTCCCGTCAGCCGAAAGTGGACCATATGAACTATAAAGCTAAGAGATACTTTCTATTAAACTTTTCATAAAAGGAGGTTTGATATGTCCCTAGATTTCTAGACACCTTGTAAGATACAACTTACCCAAGAAATTTATGATGACAACAGAAGAATTCAAAAAAGATGCTATTTTTCAGGTTACAGATCGGGGCTACTCGGTCAAAGAAGTATCGGACCGATTAGGCATTAGCACGAAGTCACTATACGATTGGATCAAGTCATATAAAAAGCCGGAAAGTGTTCGCCCTTTAAGGAGAGACGGATCAAGTACGAAAGAACCGCCGATTAAAGGTAGGCTTTGTCTGTGTCACAGAGGAGCGTGACATTAAAAAAAGCGGCGGTCACCTTCACAATGAGGGATTAGTTTTTTAGGAAGTCAAAAAGTGTCTATAGCGGTTCTCCGTATCCAGGATATTTTACACAGCAAGGAGGTGCCTCTTTCTTCCCACTCAGGGCTTTCAAAACCCGAGGGGCATTGATGAAATTGTTTTTCAGTTCCCTTCCAATTGAGACGACCTAAACAAATCCAAGATCGGTCAAAATTGAAGGGTCCTCATCTGCCATAACGATCCCCTCGCCAGAAAAAATTACGTCCCTTACACTTTGCCCTTTACCCAAACCAGCAATATTCCCATTTCCAAAAGAAGTACCCCCTCCGCTTTGCGAACTTAAAAACAAGTTGGCATCATGGGGAGAAATATTATGCTCACGGTACCAAATCTCCCTACTCATACTTAAGTTAAACACCACAGCAACCAGAGAATCAGAAAAAACTTTGGATTTTATAGGCGGATGATCAACCTTTCTTTTAAGCTCATCCCATTCGAGAGATCTAAGTTCATCAATCAACCTTTCATAAGAGGGAACAACAATCCTTCTGTCAGAAAGAGTCTCTTTAAGGAGAAGATAAGCCTTTGGATCCTTATCCACGGAAAAAAGCCCAGAATTAATACCCTTCCGCCAACTGCTGAATCGTGTCTGCTGATTGGTAGGAATCCAATGACACATATTTAATTCTAACTCCATTTTTCACCAACCGATAAATCAATTCTCTGATTTTTGAAAATTCAATTTCGCCATTTTTGGGTGGAGCTATATTTAATGCAAAATCGATCTCAACAAAAGGCAGTGTTTCCACAACTCCCTCACCACGGTTTCTTTTAACAAATTTGGAAACATGCCCTATGACAACCCCTGCATGATCTCGAGTAAGACCCAAATCAATACGCACCCATCTCAAAAAATTTGAGTTTGCAATTTTATTTACAATTTTCACCCTATGACCCTCAAAATTCACAGAACCAAAATTAAGAATTGATTTACACGATCCAAAACAGCCCATCACCTTTTCAAAATAATGAACTTGGAGAAGATACATTGGAAGGTATCAAGACACTAATGCCGGGAATCAAGATCAAAGACTGGAATTATGACTCAATCTCTAAGAGGAAGATTAGAAGGTCTAATCATGAACCTGCTCTTATCAAATACTTTGAGATCATGGATATAGGAAGAATATCGTCATCTAGACTTAAGAATTTCCTTGGTATACCTGATACTACCTTTGAGAGAATTATAGTTAAGATGAAGGATAAAACTACAGAACTTTATAAGGTCATGAAAGAACTAAAAGTAGTCTATCAGTCTCTAGGTTCTGGAAAAGGGAGAACTAGAGGTTACCTAGCAAGTCCCTCTAGTTCACTTTCAGGGCAACTAATAGTGAGCTATCAGTAAAAATAAAGGCAGATGAAAAAAATAATTAGATATCACTACACTTTTCCTTATTATTCACTACACTAATAAAACTATTACCAAGTTAAGTACTCCTTTTGTCAGAGCATAGTGAACCTTGTTGAAAGCTTGCGTGAGATAGATGAACGGGAAGCTAAGCATGAGGAGTGTTGACAGCTTATGGCAATGGTGAATGCGTAAAGTTTATTAGTGTTGAGGCATTAGTTAATACCACGCATGGGTCTAGGTAATGCGTTGTTACCATTTGTTCCACCAAGAGTTGATCCTGCGTTCGTGTTACCTCCTAGTGTTGAATTCTGCATATCCCCAATAAACTCCATAGGAAACCCTGAACCACTTAATTCACTATAAATAGTACCCCATATTGAAAGCTGCGACAAACTATCAAACTTGTAAGTGTTTCCAGCTTTAACCGACCTAGAACCTGCAGGTAGACTTGGACGTTCACTCACTGTCGTTGCTCTTACTTGTCCAAATTGAGCTGAATCAACTGTATTTATTAAATGCGTATTTGAATTTGTAAAAGATGGGTTTAGATTATTTATTGTTGGATGACTTTGGTTCACCACAAATATTCGGTGAGTTTCACCCGCATCTATTGTGAACATAGAGGCTCGACCTACAGCGTTATTTAAAGTCGTTGTCATACCAATAACCTCTATAACCAAACCTATTTGGGTCAATGCACTGTCCAGTGAAGGATGACTGACACCGATGAAAGTGTAGCTGTCATTTGGAACAACCTGTGCGTAGGGTGAGATAACCAACCGCGAACTGAATCGGGTATCATCAGCTCTTTCCTCTTTGCTAGAAAAAATACCGCTACTATTAATATCATCATTTAAAATAGTGAAGGTATGAATTTTGTTGTTGGATGTTACGAATATTCCTTCTGTAGGACTTGATAAGTTGATGGTAATAGTTTCCGCATCTTCCACAATGGAATCATTCACAATTGAAAAACTGATATTTTGCGATGTTGTTCCAACACTGAATGTCAAGGTACCACTGGCTAATGTGTAGTCTACCCCACCACCTGTTGCCGTGCTTGTTACGGCGTAGTCAACTGTTACGGTCGAGGAGGATGTTTT
>Ga0115000_10001210_pt1 | contig 23078 bp, 18 predicted proteins | sample ArcticOcean_MG_C_6_FD_89690 | JGI IMG/M metagenome (GOLD analysis project Ga0115000, IMG submission 89690) | Marine microbial communities from western Arctic Ocean - ArcticOcean_MG_CB8_128 | ecosystem: Environmental > Aquatic > Marine > Oceanic | place: Arctic Ocean: Canada Basin | collected... | reverse complement strand
GAAGTATAACTAAAGCTTCAATCTACACTTATGGTGAAACTATACATTCATTCATTTCACACAATGACTATAGTGGACCTTTCCTCCCTGGATTCCAGGAAAAGATAATAGAAGGTAATACAGCCGGATTAAGATTTATTGATCACATTGTAGGCAATGTTGAATTAGGGAAAATGGACGATTGGGTAAAATTCTATGCAAACATAATGGGTTTCACACTGCTTCAGGCATTCAGTGATGATGATATTTCTACCGAATATTCGGCATTAATGTCTAAAGTTATGGAAAGTGATAATGGAAGAATTAAATTTCCAATTAATGAGCCGGCAGAAGGTAAAAAGAAATCACAAATTGATGAATATCTAGACTTTTATCAAGGTCCAGGTGTCCAACATATTGCCTTATTGACTGATGATATCATAAATGCGATAACCAAACTTAAAGAAAATGGAGTTGAATTCTTAGAAGTGCCTGACACTTATTATGATAATTTGGCTAAAAGAGTTGGAAACATCGATGAAGATATGGAAGTCTTGAGGGAACTAAAAATCCTTGTAGATCGTGATGATGAAGGATATCTTTTACAATTATTTACAAAACCGGTTGAGGATAGACCTACTGTCTTCTATGAAGTTATTCAAAGAAAGGGATCAAAAGGATTTGGAATTGGAAATTTCAAGGCTTTATTCCGAGCAATTGAAAGGCATCAAGATGAAAGAGGAAACTTGTAATGCATAGGTATCACAAACTAGGAAAAGTAGCAAAAAAGAGACATACCGTTTTCAGAGATGATAATGGAAAAATTTATCATGAAGAATTGAAAGGGAACAAGGGCTTTGTTGGGCCTTCGTCACTTTTATATCACATTTATCCGCCAACGGAAGTAATTTCTACAAAAAATATTGGAAGTTTTGAGCTTGAAGAAGAAGACGACAAAAGTCTTCGAATGAGGCATTTTTATACTAACAGAGCAGACAAAGGAGGTAGCATCATAATGGATCGAAAACCATTCTTATTCAATGATGATGCGATTATGATGATGTGTTATCCCGATAAAAATGATGACTATTTTTATCGAAATGCACAAGGTGATGAAATTATCTATGTAAGTCTTGGCAGTGGAACCTTAGAAACTGCATTTGGAAATATGAAATATTCACAGGGCGATTATTTAGTTATTCCAAGAGGGATTTTACACAGATATGTGATGAATGAGGAAGAACATTCACTGTTAATTGTCGAATCGCCAGGAGAAGTAAGAACACCAAAACGATATCGAAATGAATATGGGCAGATAATCGAAAGAAGTCCATACTCCGAAAGAGATTTTAGAGGACCTGATGAACTTGTTCCACATGATGAAAAAGGTGAATTCAAGATAGTTGTAAAACAAAGAAATATATTTACTGAAGTGACTTTAGGTCATCATCCTTGTGATGTGGTTGGTTGGGATGGATATTACTATCCATTTGCATTTAGTATCCATGATTTTGAACCTATTGTAGGAAGAATTCATGAACCACCTCCAGTCCATCAAACATTTGCTAGTGATAGATTTGTAGTTTGTTCATTCTGTCCAAGACCATTCGATTTTGACAAGAATGCAATACCGGCCCCATACAATCATTCAAATGTAATGTCAGATGAAGTTATCTATTATGATTCTAAAGAATTTATGTCCCGTAAAGGTGTCGAATTTGGTTCAATGACACTTCACCCAGATGGATTAACACACGGACCTCATCCTGGCAAATATGAAGGATCAATTGGAGCTAAACGTACTGATGAATTAGCAGTAATGGTAGACACTCATTATCCTCTAAAAGTCGCTAAATTTGCTCTGAATGTAGAAGATCCGGACTATGCAAAATCTTGGCTAGTGGGTGACGAATAGAATTAATGAAAGAAAGTCTTCGAACTTTCATGGATGGGTTGATAGATTATGCAGGTCTATTTCCTCCTGCTAAATTACCTCTTAACGAGGCAATAAACGAGTATATTGTACATCTTAAAGACAATAATTCATGGATATTAGGAAGATTCATTATACCTATCTCACAATTCAAAGATTTAGAAAAATTCATACCTCTTTTTGAAGGTATAGGACCTTTACGATTGTCTGTTTTAGGAGGAGGAGGTAATTCAGACGAGGAGTATTTAAGTAATATTAAGCAAAATATAGCAGATATTAATGATTTAAGAAAAAAATACCCCAGGAAAATTGAAATTGATGTTATAGAATGTAAATTAGCAACAAATTCACCATCAAAAGACATCATCCAAAAAGCTACTGACTTATTAAATCAAAATAACCTCAAACATTATCATGAATTTGCTGAATTGCCATATGTTGGAATCGATTATTCTACTGAACTAGATGAAACTAATTGGGATTCGGAAATTGTATCAACAATTACTATGCTCTCTGAAATGGATAATGCCGGAATAAAACTTAGATGCGGAGGAATTGTCAAAGATGCATTTCCAAGTATTGAAAAAGTAGCTGCAATGATTCAAGCATGTTCACTTAACAAAATCCCAATGAAATTCACAGCAGGACTTCATCACCCTCTACGCCATTTTGAAGAACAATATGATTGTGATATGCATGGATTTGTTAATGTCTTTGGAGCTGCGCTTTTAGCTTCAAACTTTGAACAACCTCAACATTCTCAGGAGAAATACCGAATGTTTATACTTCTTTCACATATGATTGATGATGATAATGCCGACCATTTCAATTTTGATGATTCAAAATTTACTTGGAAAGTTGGAGATGATCGAGATACGAGTTTTGAAATAGATATTGAAAAAATTAAGAAAAATCGTAAAAATAGAGCAATCTCATACGGTAGTTGTTCTTTTGAAGACCCTATTAATGACTTGAAACAACTAGGATGGATGTAATGGACGAAACACACGATTCAAAATTAAAATCATGGGTAGATGTTGACCAAAATTCTGATTTTCCTATTCAGAATATTCCCTTTGGAATCTACTCTCCAAAAGAAGGAGGCGAACTCCATGTGGCCACGGCAATTGGAGATTACGTGGTCGATTTAGCTTACTTAGATGAAGCGGGATTTTTCATTAATACTGAGATTGAAGAAACTGAAGTATTCTATGAACCTACCCTAAATGCCTTCATGTCATTAGGACAAAAAGCTTGGAAAGAAGCTAGGCTTACAATAAGTAGATTATTAAGAGAGGATAATACCAGTTTCAAAAATAATGAGGAATTAAAAAAACTTGCTCTGATTCCTATGGCTGAAACTAGAATGGAAATGCCGGTTGATATCGGAGATTATACTGATTTTTATTCATCCCGTGAACATGCAACCAATGTTGGCACTATGTTCAGAGGACCTGATGCAGCCCTCATGCCAAATTGGCTACATTTGCCAGTAGGGTATCATGGACGGGCATCATCGGTAGTTCTGAGCGGAACAGATATTGTCAGACCAAAAGGACAAACAAAAGCGATTGATGCGGAAAAACCCGCTTTTGGAGATTGTAACAAAATGGATTTTGAACTTGAAATGGGGATCTTAATTGGTTCTGGAAATATATTGAGTGAACCTATTTCTGTCGATGATGCTAAAGATCACGTCTTTGGATTTACTCTTGTTAATGATTGGTCTGCAAGAGACATTCAAGCTTGGGAATATATTCCGTTAGGGCCTTTCCTCGCAAAAAACTTTGCAACAAGTATTTCTCCATGGATTATTACAATGGAAGCTCTCGAACCTTTCAAATGTAAGAGTCCTGAACAAGACCCAAAACCTTTCGACTACTTGAACAACAAAAAAGATTGCAATTATGATATAAATTTGGAAATACACTTGAAGACAGAAAAGATGTCTGAATCTCATGTTATTTCGAAGACTAATTACAACTATTTATATTGGAATATGGCACAACAAATTGCACATCATACTATTACTGGATGTAATCTCAGAACTGGAGATTTATTAGCAAGTGGAACAATCTCGGGCCCTGAAAAAGATAATCGAGGTTCTATGCTTGAATTATCTTGGAATGGTAAAGAACCTATCAGTCTTCCGAATGGTGAAAAAAGAGCATTCTTAGAAGATGGCGATCTTGTGACTCTAAAAGGCTGGTGTGAAGGAAATGGATATAGAATTGGTTTTGGTGATTGTAAAGGTACAATTTCACCCTTGGCTTAGCACGATTTTAGAGTAGCCCTTATATAACCATCCGAGTGGCGCGAAATCCGTCTTTAATTTAGAAAGACTGGAAGGACACAACATCAATGGCAAGACAAACACGCCGAAAGCGTGACTCCAAGTCAGATAATCGCTTTACCCGATTAGCAATTACCTCCTCTTCAGATAGAGGGCTCTCTAGTGGAAAGGATAGTAAAGTAGGATTAAAATCAGCTAACGCAAGTAAAGTTAATTGGATGACAGTCTTAGCTTTAGTTGCTATTTTTATTTTCTCACTTTATATTAGAACTGCATGGACCATAGAGCCAGCTACTGAAGATGGATTCCAACTTACTGGTGGTAGTGATCCTTACTATCACAAACGTGTCGTTGATTACGTTGCTGAAAATGGAGAACATCTTGAAAAAGATCCGATGCTAAATTATCCATATGGTGCAAATAACAATAGACCACCCTTGTTTGATTGGTCAATTGCAATCATTGGTTTAGCACTTTCACCTTTCTTTTCATCATCCGAGGTATCAGTGTGGTGGGCAATGGAAGTATTGCCTGCAATTTATGGCGCATTGATAATTTTCCCAGTTTATGCCATTGGTAAATCTCAATTTGGTAAAGAAGCGGGACTTATCGGAGCGTTTTTAATCGGAGTTAATTCGGGACATGTTAGTCATTCGAGTTTAGGGCTAGCTGACCACGATTCGTATATTATTCTGTTTGGAACAACCGCATATTTCTTTTTCATGAAAGCACTGACTGTTGCTAATGATAAGAAATGGGTTTCGAATTGGAGTGATTTAAGTGAAATTAAAAAAGGATTCTCTAATTTTGTAAATTCTGAAAGATTAGCCCTGGGTTATGCCGGTCTGACCGGTATTACGATTACTCTGATTTCTATGAGTTGGAAAGGGTTCCCTTACATCATGGCTATTATTGCAATCTATCTTGGATTACAGATGTTAATCAATGCTTTCCGTAGAATTGATAGTCTAACTACCGCAGTTCTTGGATTTATTGCACTAGCTATGCCAGTTCTTCTTTCATATCCTTATTACAACACAATGGGATTCGTTAATACTTGGTGGGAAGCGCCTGCTTACATCTTACTTGGATATGTTTTATTTTCAATTTTAATGGTAACTACCAGAGATCTTCCATGGCTTTTAGTTATTGGAGTGTCAATGGGAATGGCTTTAGGACTATATCTACTGCTTACCTATGTTTTTACTGAACTTGGATTTTTATTATTCAGTGGTCAGGGATACTTTGTAAGAACAAAACTGTTCGATACAATTGCAGAGGCTCAAGCGCCCGAATTTGCGGATTTCGTATTTGCATTCGGACCTGTTTCAATATGGTTGGCTTTCTTCGGTATAATATGGATGGCATATCAATTATTCAACCAAACTATTTGGAAGAAAGATTATTTGTTTGTTATGATTTGGGCAATAATTTCAATCTTTATGGCTCAATCTGCAGTTCGTTTTATTTTCAATGCAACTCCCGTTGTTTCACTAATTAGTGGTTGGATAACATGGTTGATAATTGACTGGGCGAATTTTGCGACGGTGCTGACAACGTGGAAAGCCTCTTGGGGAAAACGTGGAGGAACATTCCTAGGATTATCTATTCTTTCATTAATTATTGGATTCTGGTTATTTTTTACTGTAAGTGTTTTAATTGGATTACTTTCAGCAATTATTCTTATCGCATTAATAATGGTAATTGGGCACATGGATGCTCAAGATGAGGACCAATATAGATTCCGAGATAGAATTAGTGGATTGAGAAAAGGAATTGAACTCAAAAGAACATTTGTAGTTCTGTTTGTTGGATTATTTATTTTCCTACCAAATACTTTCTATGGTTATGATGCAGGAGTTCCTTTTGAAAATAAGAAAGATCACGATGTTGATGTTTATGACTTCTTAAGTTATGATTTCTTTAGACCTATGGAATATGAGTATAATGAAAGGACAAACACTACTCTATATCCTGAAGGGGTGGAAGGGATGTATAACACTACCAATAACCAACTTTGGTATATGGGAAATACGGGACCTTCATTCCCTCAAGATTACTGGATAGATGGATTAGAATGGTTAGCTGAACAAGATACTAATCTAGCACCTGAAGAAAGGCCTGGATTTATGTCATGGTGGGATTACGGATTCTGGGCAATTGACATTGGAGAACATCCAACAGTTGCAGATAATTTCCAATTTGGATATCAAATTGCAGGTAATTTTATTGCTTCGCAATCTGAAAAAGAAGCCATGGCTCTTCTGTTGTACCGACTTTTAGAACCTGAAGTTGATAGAGACACAGATAAATTCAATAATGAAATCAGAACTGAATTACTAAATTACTACTCTGAAGAAAACATTACAGAGTTCGAAAATATTGTTTCAAATCCTGAAAAATATATTCCAACGAAAGCTGATGGAACTGACCAAGAGATTCATAAGAAAAATGCAGCTATAAGAGCTGGTAAACCAATACTAATGAATTTAGAAAAAGATGAAATTTCAGACATTATTTGGGAAGTTGAAGAAATTACTGGAAAATCAATTCGTTACTTTGCTGCAGATACTCGATTAATGCCTTATTCAGCACAAAATACCGGTATTATGTATGCTCCAGTCACTTTAGCTGATTATGATATCAGTAGTTTTATTGAAGTTCAAGCTGTCTTGTCCAATGGTCAAACATTACCATTCGATGATGCTATTGATTTGTTAGATGCAGATCGCACTCTTACAGTTACTGATCAAACGCTTGTTTACAAAGAAAAATTCCTAAACTCAATGTTCTTTAGATCTTTCATCGGTTGGTCAGCAACCGATATTGGAAGGCCGGCTGAAGATGGAATTCCTACTATCTCTGGAACTATTGGTCAAGATCAATCGCTTCCACCATTACCTGGATGGAATTTAACTCATTTCAAATTAGTCCAAATTAATTCCGGACTAAGAATCTTGAAATATTATGATGGTGCAACATTATACGGTACTGTAGCAACTCCAGATGGATCGCCTATAGCTAATGCAAATGTAACTGTTTCAGATGAATACAATGTACCACACAGTAGAGCAACTACGAATGAAAAAGGTGAATATAGTATAATAGCTCCTGCTGGAAACTTAACTTTAGCAGTTTCAATCGGAAACTTTGAATCTGATATCGAAAGAGTCAAACTTGTATCTAATAACATCTTGGTAACAAAAGACAATATAATTGTTTCTGAAGAACAAGCAATGAGGCAAACCGCTTCCGAAATTAAAATAGATTTAGAAGTTAAAGCTTCGTCCGTTTCAGGAAGACTATTCTGGGATAACAACAAAGACAATACATTTGATTCAAATGATGAAGCTATTCCTTTAACTCCCGTAACCGCAACTAATATTCGCTCGAATGAAGTCAAAACGGTAAATACTGACGCTAATGGAAATTATGAATTGTTAGGTCTAGCTCCTGGTGAATATGAGATTACAACCGTAATTAATGGACACGATATCGAATTAGCATCATACACCGGTAAAGCTGCTTTATCTGAAAATCAGAATATACCTGCGCAAGGAAATCAAGGACCGGGGGCATTGGAATCTGGAAAGATATGGGGTAGAATTACAGTCGGTGACGTAGAGCAACAAATGGTAACTATTTCATTATATGATGAGACTAATAATAGTGCTACAGAAACCTCTTTCGTAAACACCAACTACTTTACTTCAACCTGTGCTGGTGAAACTTTGGATTCCTCAATCTCTTATTGTTTTGATAAATTATTACCTGGAAACTATACAATGCATTTCGAATCTGATTCGATGTATACAGGATGGACGAATAACACAAAGCATGTAGAACTTGAACAAGGAGCTTCGAAAAGTTTCAACGCCACCCTATTGGATGGTTTTAGAGTCGAAGGAACGCTATCACACAATAGTAATCTAATATCTAATGAACAAATTTCATTCAGAAACTTGAATGGACTTTTCAGTGATAATGTTTTCACAACAGATAGTGGCTACTTTGCAACGGTTCTTACAGCAGGTACTTACAATGTTTATACAACACATCAAGGTGCGAGCACAACCTTAGCATATCTAAGCCGAATTGATAGTGATACTTACTCAGTACCAATTGATGCAGTTATGGGTCCCGGGTACTCTATTGAAGGTACATTGTTCAATGATTTAGATGGAAATGGAATATTTGAAAAAGAAAGCGGAGAAATGACCTACCCTCAAACTCCACTAAGGATTGAATCTGAAGATGGATCTATTTCAACTACTACTACATTTGATGGAATATATGAAATTATTTTGCCTAGTGGAGATTACAATGCTTATTCTGTAGTAGAAGTTAGTGAAGGACAAAAATTAGTAAGTTTATCTAGTTTCCAAGTGATTGGTGACCGTGAAAATGTTAACTTATCTACAAGCTTAGGACATGATGTTATGATTATTCTATATGAAGAATACTTAAATGAAATTATCACATTAGAAGGATTAGTTAAGTTTAGTTCGACCGCAGCTGATATTGAAATGTGGACTACCGATCCGGCAACTATGCAAATTCTACCTAAAGAAGAATATGACGTTACTCTAGAAAAATTTGGTTACACTATATCTAATATGTATTTAGGGCCTGAAGATGTCAAAGAACCCATTACCCAGCTAGAGATGCCAATTGGAGGTGGAGCTGATGAATTGCTTATTGTAGCTCAAAGAATACCTACTACAATTGATGGAACTTTTGTTTATGATGAAACTCCAATTCCTAATGCTAAACTATCTTTTATGCCAATTAGTCATCCTTTCCTAAGTATAAATTTTACAACAGATGATAATGGGGATTTTGATAATGTATTATTACCTCCAGACAACTACTTGTATACTTTATCACTTGATAGCGACGGAAGTAAATATTACGTATCAGGACAAATAATAATTCCAATTGGAACACCATCTGTTGATATGGGTGAACTTTCAGCTGAATTAAGATACCTAGTTTCGGGAGATATCGCCTTAGAGGATGAAGCAAAAACCGGAATAATCCAATTTACACCAGTTAATGATTTCGGTAATATAACAAGTGTTGAATCTACACCATTTGGAACTTATTCTGAATATCTTTTCCCAGGTAATTATTACGTTACTTTCCAAGATGGGCAAACCAGTAAACATCACAGTTATGGAGGATTGTTAGAATTGACGGAATCTTCAGCAGTACATGATATTATACTTCTAAATGAAGGCCATGTAAAAGGGAAAGTAACTTCTCAGGCCGATGGTAGCGTAATTACGGATCGTTCAGTTAGAATTCAATTCATCTCAGATGAAGGTATTGTTTTTATTGCAGATACAGATACTGAAGATGGATTCTTTGGAACTAGTATAAATTACGGTAAAATTGATTTACCAAATGGAAACTATGAAGTTATTGTTAATGAAAACGGATATCAAGATTTTACCGGCACAATTACTATTGCTGGAGCAAATCCTACTTATGATGATATTGTATTAACTCCTAAAACTGTGAATGTTACAATTTCAATTACTTACAGAAATGCAACCGGAAGTACAATACCATTGAGTGGTGCTGAAGTTATCTTTGAAGCTGAAACTGGAGGCTCGTTCCTACATACAACTGATGATAATGGAGAAATTATAATTTCAGATATGATTCCAAGAACCTATAGTATTGAGATGGACGCCATTCTTAATGATGGAGAAGATCAATTCAAACTCATCTCACAAGATATCTATGTCAGGGCAGGTAAAGAACAACAAGAATACAATCGTGTAGCAAATTGGAAAGTTCAAGTATCTGGAACTGTATTCTATGACCGTGATTTTAATGGAAATGCAGATCCTAATGATTTACTTAGCAACTCAATAGTAGAAATATGGAATGTGCAAGGAGATCGAATTGATTCGGAAACTACTTCTGACAGTAATGGTTTCTATGAAATATATTTAAGCACAGGATCATACCAAACTTGGTTCTACAATACCGAAGGAACGAGCTACGTTAGCATTGATACTCTAGAACTTGAAGAATCGATTAATTTGGACGCAGCCCTAGCCCGTGGTGTAAATTATATTGTAACTTATCAATCTAATGAGACTTCTGAAAATATAGATTTTGCAGAGATTGATGTTAGCGGTAAAAACTTTACTTTTGAATTTGATGTTGAAGATAGCGGCATTAAGATGGTCGTGCCTTCTGGTAACTATACCTTTGTAAGTGAATATGAAGATTTGGAAGCTGTTGATGATTATATCTATACTTTATATTTGAATGTTAATATCACAGACAGCTTAGATGGAATAAGTCAAACAGAATTAATTGATAGTGAATTAATGAGGGGAATAGAAGTTGTTTTAGATAGAAACAGTTATGATATCCCACTTGAACAAACAGCTATCTTTACATTTAATGTGACTTCAACCGGTTCCTTTGATATTGTTCTAGAAACTGATACTGGTGATGTTCCGGCAAACTGGACGGCAACCTTTGAACCAAGTGAAGTAAGTCTAAGTTCTAATGATAATAATAAACTAGTCATACTCAGCATAACACCTGATGAAAATATAGTTCCTGGAGTTTGGGAAGTATTCGATGTGAAAATAATGTGGAGTGATGATGATGACAATGATGTCGATGATATTACTCGAAGTTTCTCGATAACGGTATATCCTATTGAACAACCTGAACCCGACTTTACAATCTTAGCTAATGACTTTACTTGGAGTCCGGGAGCGCCTTCAGTTGGAGACCAAGTAACACTTACTGCAACAATAACTAATTTAGTAAACCATTCAGGAATACACTCAGTACCTGTTGTATTTTATGCAAATGATGTTGCAATAAATTTAACCACTGCCGAATTTGATGGAAATGGAGATGAAGTAACGGTTACTACAGTTTGGACTGCTACATCAGGAATGCATTATCTCAAAGTTGAAATTGATCCTGAATATATCATTAGTGAAACGGATATTGACAATAACAAAGCAAATACTGCATTCTCTATAGAAGAGAAAGAAGAAGATAACGACAATAGTCTGCTTAGAATGGCTGCATTGGTCGTTGTAGGTCTCGTAGCAGGTCTTGCCTACGTCAGTTATAGGTCACGAAGATAAACGTGTCTGAAGATAACGTCTGTGGAGATTGTGGAAAAGACTGGGACCTAGCTTTGAAGGAAATACATGGAGACCATTTCCACGTTAAGTTTTATTGTAATAAGTGCCATCATGATTCTATTGTATTAAGTGAAGAGAAAAAAACTGAATGCTCATATTGTGGTAAACCTAAAGATTAATTATTAGAATAGGACCAATATTTCGTAGTAATAATTGCCATTATTACTATCTTGGAAGCATCCCAAAGTAGAAACGGTTCTACACCCCACGCATATGCTTGTGATAAGCTAACGCCATAGGAATGTGCAAGCCATAAGGTTCCTATAACATAAACTGGAATCATTGCAACTGACCAACATATGATTTGTGCATTAAGGTCAACCAGACCTGCTTTCCTTGAACGATCTAAGCCTTCTGCAACCAATGCTGATGCAAATGGGAATGCAAGCAAGTAGCCACCACTTGCGATTAGTTGACCGCTATCAAATAATTGATTGCCACCTTCTGCAAAAACTGGAGCACCAATAGCTCCAATCAATAAATATAGAAAACCGGAAACAAAAGCATCATTTCTTCTAAGATATACTCCGGTTGCTAAAACTGCAAACGTTTGGAATGTATAAGGAACTGGAGTCCATGGAACCAAGAAAGCCATTTGAGCACATAGCGCAGTAAAACTAGCAAAGAAGATAATTGATATTATTCTTTGATTAATACTTGCATTATCTGCAGAAAATCCGAGATGCCATTTTTGTGGTTTATTCCATACAAAGTCACTGAACATAAAGTATGCTATCTTTGAAGGTTTTTATTGCTTGGCCATAAAAAATATAATAATTACCAAGGCAAAAGCTCCGCTGGTCAGTAAAAAAATGAGCACAGGAAATGTTCTCAACAGAAAGGCAGGGGCTGTGCGCCCCCTACCTAACGTTATTTTTCAGACAGTTTGAAATCTAGTTGATTTCGCCCCAGCCGATTATGTCTCCACTTGCATCAAATTGGATATCTATTTTCCAACCAGACTGAGCAGGTCCATTAGCTGAATTACCAGTTCCAAATAATGTGAACTGATCACCAGCTGACAATTTACCGTCGCGGTCATTGTCATTGAAGTTTACCGGAAATTCAGAGCCATCATCCGCAGATACGTTTGCAGCTCTACTTTCTAGCTGATCGTCATCTCCGTTGTATGTCCTTTCAATACCGTGTTCTTCACCTGCAATCATTTGCAGTGCGATTTCTCCAAAGCCATTGCCGCCAACATAAGTTGATCCGGTTTCGTCTTTCAAGAAGTAGCTAAATGCAGCTAAGTCTTCTTGCTTACTAACTTTAATTACTTTTACGTAATACTCCCCACCACTGCTCGTTTCTACAGTAAAGGTTGCTATAGGTGCCGACTCCCCTTGTTCTAGGAAACTGGCTGCCCAAACGTACAGCACAGCGGCCAAGACCACGGTGATTGCGACCATTAAAATGACCGCAATAACTGGAGATACACCCTCATTGTTTTTCACTATTCTTTGTTCCATGGTTGCGTCCTCTTCCTGACAAATATATCTAATGAAAGATAATTCGCCGGACTTAAACAAATCACGGACAGTATATAAAGTCTAACATTTCAACTTCCATTTACCAAAACTAATAAGTTTTCGCTAAGTAAATTCTACGAGTTGTAGGTGTTCCAGTAATAACGCAGGGTTTTTTATTATCATATTCTTTTATTGAATCTCCAAGGAAAGATAAATCAGTACTCTTCTCAATTATTTCAGCCTCGGCATCATTTCCTGCAAATGCAAACTCGTAAACCATATCAGTTTGAATTGGTTCCTCAAATGTCAATTTATTTCCATCTATTGTAAAACTTGGAAGCTTTTGGATATGCGAATCAAAATGTTGTAAACTATTAGACATCATTTCATCACCTATGGATTCCAATTGATTTTGAACAGTATCAACTAAACCCTCTAAAGAATGACTGGTCTTTCCCCCCGTTCTTTGAGCACACATAACCGAATTATTAGCTAAATCCCTAGGGCCGATTTCTATTCTTAATGGGACTCCCTTGATTTCCCAGTCATAATATTTTTGACCTGGCCGCATATCTCTAGAATCTAATTTAGTGCGGATACCTGAAGATTTCAAATTAGACGTGATTTCCTCAGCTTTAGACATTACCTCTTCTGAACCTTCTTTAGATAAGATAGGAATGACTACTACTTGAATTGGAGCTACAGCAGGGGGCATAATCAAACCCCGATCATCTCCATGACTGGCCACAATAGCACCCAGTAATCTTTCAGACATTCCATACGTTGTTTGATGTACGTATTGTTGTTCGCCTGAAGTATCTTCGTAAGTTATATCAAAAGCTCGAGCCCATTGATCTCGGTAATGGTGAACTGAAGCAACTTGTAATGCTCTTCCGTCTGGCATTATTACATCGATTGCAATCGTATACCAAGCCCCAGGAAAAGTATCCCATACTGGTCTTTTAGAAATCAAAACAGGTAATTTCAAATCCTTCATTAAATTTTCAACAACTTCTAAATCTTGATTTATTTGTCTAGTTGCATCTTCTTCATCAATATGTGCTGTGTGAGCTTCAAAGAAATGTATTTCTCTAACTCTTATGAAAGAACGAGTTTGTTTGGTCTCGTAACGGAAAGTATTAACAATTTGATAAGTTTTGAGAGGTAAATCGGCATGAGAACGAATCCACAATGGAAACATAGTATACATTGCAGTTTCACTTGTAGGTCTGAGAAACATTGGTGTCTCTAATTCGGTTTCACCGGCATGTCTAATCCAATAAACTTCTTTAGCAAAACCTTCAATCTCATCATCCATTCTGAGTTCAGAAGGATCGACTCCCTTTTCTCTAGCTAATTTCAATAATGAAACTAACCTGTTTTCTTTATCAAGTAAATCTTCAGGAATCAATAATGGAAAATTAACTTCTTCATGGTCTGTTCTTTCCATTTCTTTATGAGTTAAATCATCTATCAAACGCATAGTTTTCCAACCGTATGGTCTCCAAACATCCATACCTTTGATTGGATATCTTTTGTCAACTAGCTCTGCCGCTTCAACAATGAAAGGATACCATTCTTTGAAGTCGTTTTTAGAGGGAATTCCGCGATTAGCTGCAGCTGGATTCTTACCCATGTTAGTTAGTGCTTTATTTCGCACTAGTTAACGCTTATCCTTCTTTTTAGAAGCATTAATTTGATAAATATCCCACATTTTACCGACGGTGAAAGGGCCGGCTAAGATAGTAACCATTGAAACCCAAAGCATAGTCCGGCATTCTGGTGGAGCTTGGTAGTAATTGTCAGATTGTGTTAATCGTAATTTCATTAATCCAAACCAAGGCAATTCTCCTCTTGCCATGCCAACTATAGAATCGGGATCTACAGGTTGTACTTTTTCGCCTTCGATATCATAATGAGTCAATTGATCAGGGTGTGGATTTCCAGTGGAATCACCCTTGGTAATATATCCAGAGTGTTCTAAATTCTTAATGTTGGCACCGCCACCTAAACCGATCTCTGCTAATTCAATTTTACCATAAAAATAAGTGTCAATTTCAGGAATATAGTAAGTGCCATTCTCTTTATCGATAACATCAACCCAAGCCATTGCTCTATGAATTACTGGTGTTACAGGTTGGCCTTCATGAATTTTAATCCCATTTTTGTAATAAACAATAACATCACCATAATCACCATACATCTTGTAATTTATTTTCTTTCCACCTAAATAAGTCACAATTTCATCTTTTTCGGCCTGCTTTACTATTACTAAGTCTCCAGTATCTATTATCCCAAGATGTGAATATCTTGGTTCTTTATACAATGGATTATTATCATGTTCCATTGATCCTGATTCAATTACAACCATAGGTGGCCAATTACCACTATAAGCAAAAATTAGTAAAAATACAACGAAAACACAACCCACTGCAATGCCTACATCTTTTACAGTATCACGTAGATTAAATTCGTCAGATTCAGTCATTCAGGAAAATCCTATAATTGATTACGCGATCTCTTTACTTTTTTAACTTTACGAATTTTACGAGTACTATGGCTAGATTGCGAGCCCCCGAAATCAGTACCTAAATCATCACCTGAATTACGAATATTGGAACCTGAAGTATCTTTAGAGTCATCTGATGAATCTTCATTTGTACCTGAGCCAAAATCCCCTAGTAAATCATCTAAAGGATCACCAGAATTCAAATCCGAAGATGGCATTGGAGTTTCTGGAGCTACTGGCGTAAAAGCAGGTACCACTTCAGGAGCAGCTTCGGCCTTTTTCATTTCACCACCACAAGATGGACATTTACCCCATTTTTCTTGAAATTCTTTACCACATGATTGACAGGAAAAAGCTGAGGAACTACTTGGTGCAGAAGATGCCGCAGCAGGAATGTTGCCTTGTTCAGGAATGCCAGTTTCTTCTTTGTTAACGTAAGGATTAAAATCTCCACCACCTAATAAATCATCTAAATCATCTTGCTTAGAGGTAGATTTATCTGTAGTTGAAAGTTTTTCAGCGTCTGGATTAGAAGCCTCGCCTCCCATTTTTTGTCGCATTTGCGAATAAAATGCATCTCTTTCAGCAAATAATTCTTTCGTATCTTCTGAATAATCGAATTTTTTCTTTTCTTCCTTTTTCTTGAAAAATCCCATAATTGTACGATAGCCGCCTGATAAATAAAGAATTGGGTTTAGAATAGAGTGCAATTACCTGTAATTTTATCTACTTCAGATTCTGATGCAGGCCCAACTCCTAAACAAGTAACTGTGCTAGGTGGAACCTCTGTTAGTCCAGCATCTATAATTAAACTAGAAGTTAAACCAATTTCACGGGCATGTTGTTGTAATTCTCTAAGAGTAGATTCATTTTGACACTTAACAACCACTTTCTTCTGACCATCGCTAAACCATTTATTAAAATTTGAAGAATCAGATTTTTTAGCTTTGAGGGCACAATTAACTGCAGCATGAGCTACTTGAGCTGCCATTTTTCCTTTAGAAATGCCTAAATCAGTACGAACTACAATAACTAACTTATATTCCAAAACTATTCCTCGGTATCGCTTTCACCATCTGAATTGACAGCTTCATCTTGTGTGACGTCTGCCGACAATCCTTCACCTTCTCCTGGACGATTAAGAGTCTCATCAAGCTCTGCCATTCGAGAATCAATATCTGCTAAATCTGCAAGTAATGTTTTTTCTCTTTTATCATAATATTTTTTCATCATTGAACTGCCGGTTCTCTTCCGAATATCGGCTTCTTTCATCTTCCGCTTAACATTATCACGATCATGTTTCAAACCTTGTAATTCCAATAATTCTGCTGGAATATATTTTCCTGCAACTGCCAATTCAGATTCGATACGTAATCCTGGCGCAGCTCGAGCTAGAGATGGATGAATATTAGCCATCCAAGGATATGCACCCCGATACCAACCAGCTCCGAAGAATAATAGAATTATAACAACTAATGAAGTCGTTACAAAAAATGTTTGGAAATATCCCTTGTCTCCATCTGAAATACCTTCCCAATCGGGTGCATTACCTAGAGCTGGATTTCCTAATACAAATCCAACTAGAATTACTACTGCAATAGACATTGCCATTCCTAAAGTAACTCTGTAGAGTGTATCAAATTCTTCATCTAATTCTCCTTTTCTTGGAAACATAGCTTGAATCAAAGTGTAACCAGGAAGGAATAAAACTAGAACAAGACCTGCAATCACTCTAAGTAAACTTAACACTTCCATTGATACTCCAGATTAGCCCTGTTAAAAATGTCTACCGCCCGTAAAACCACTACGATATCCGTGAGGTTCAGCTCCATTTCTCCTCAAAGAGGACTGCTTTGTTAAGAAATCCCAACGAGGTCTACACTCACAATCTAATCCCATTAGGTTTCCTAGACCTAAACGATGGTTTTTCAAAGCTTCAAGAATTTTATTATTACAATCATGACAATTGTGAGCTCCGCGACGGGTACCTCCTCCAGTAGGATCTGAATAAACTCGAACCGGTAAATCTTCACAACGCTTTAAAACTTCTACAACAGACCATAACCAAGGTGCAGTCCATTCATTTCTAAACCACATTTTTTCAATAACTGTATTCTTCTGTACATTTACGGGATTAATTGATATTTTATCTACGTGGGGGGCAGCATCTATTGCTGATTGAACTGCATCTTCAATTGATTGTTTTTCACTTAGATAAGGTGGTTTTAGCAAGATATATGCCTTAACTTCAGCACCATTATCACGAGCTACTTTACACACTCTTACAAAATGCGGCCATCGTAATCTCTTGTTAACTGATTTATCTAAAACAATCGGATTTGAAGATTCCAATCCAATTGCAATTTCGAGTTTAGGGGCGTTCGTATATGCGAAATTTTTGGGATTTACAAATTCGGGAAGTGATTCAATCAATACTTTTTCAATACCCATATCAGACATATCTGACATTATTTCATCAGCAAATTCAAAAGGAACTTCAGTCGGATCTATGAAAGAACCGGATGTGTAAATCTTAGCATATTTCTTCCCTCGTAAAGTTGATCTAACTTTCTTCCACTGTTCACGAAGCATGTCATCACTAACTCCGCCAGGTACTGTGTCGTTGAAATAACCGCACATTGAGCATCCTTCTTTTATTGACCAATAACAACCTCTAGTCCTGAGAATTACAACGCCAGCTTCTACAATCTCTCCATCTAAAACTTCTTCTTCAGCCCATTTTGCTACAGGTTTATCTAAAGGATGATCACGAGGTGTCGACTTTGATTCATTGACAAAGTCAGTCAAAGGGACAAAGGCTTCAGGCATGATGTCGAACCTCCACTGCAATTCCTCGATTCATGGAAATCATCTCCTCTGGTGTCATTTTAGCAATACCAACTGCCGTCACTACCTCATTCTGCTTAATTACAACTTGGTCTCCTATATTCCAATCACCATCGTAAGCATTTACACCAACTGCAAATAAATCTCCAACTAATTTGAAAGCCTCTGCAAAAACAACTGGACCTCCTTGAGAACTATACTCAATTCCGCCATTCATAGTCAAACCAAATCCACCAACAACCGGAGACATTGCTGCCAAATTCCCACATCTTAATTTATATGGCATTCTACCACTAATTTCTGAGTTAATCAAGAAATCTGCATTCTCGCCATATTGGAAACTTGCTAAACCTTTAGCTTCTCCTTGGGCCCTATCCTTAGTATTCAAATGAGGGACATCAGCCAAAGTCATTTTTGCAATATTTTGAAGAATTTCTAATCCTTCATATGATGAAGGGCGATCTACTCTAGTATTGACAACCTCAATTCCTAATTCTTTAACTAAATCAGTCATGATTTCAGATGAAGAACCGGCGTGAACTATGGCTTTAATGTAATGTTTTTTAGGTTCTAACTTAGCCAGTTGAGCTCTAAGCATTTCAACTTCAGATGCGCTCCAACTTCCCGTAACGGCTATATCATAATGAGCTGCAGGATAACAAAATTCTAACTCTCTAGGAACTAATCCTAAAGGTGAAGTTACTGATACGATATGCAATGCTAAATGGTTATCAACCTCTCTAATGGAATTGTAAAATCTTTTGTGACTACTACTTTTGAAATATGGTTTTCGTGCTGAACAAGGGAGAATTAACAATACCATATTCTTTGCAGGAGGTTCATAATCTGACAATCTATTCTGAAAATCAAGGATAGCGGGATGATTCAGACTCAAATCATTTGATCGTATTGTAGAGTGAACTCTGGCTCCTTGTTCAATTAATAATTGCGCCGAATGATACAATATCTGAGAGACTCTAGGATTATGAAGACTTGTAATTTCTACTAATTCTCTTAATTTTCCGTTTGCTATAGCATTTCTAATTTTTAGAACCCAGCGGCTAAGTTCTGCACGATTATGTGAAAATAAATCATCTATCTGTGCCTTTTGTTTAATCCATTCACCACTATCTAGAACCCAACCGGTTGAACTACGTAATTCAACATTTAAATCATCAAAAATGTCTACACCTAGATATGCTAAAATTGGCATTTGAGAAGGTTCGACTGCAGGAGCATAAAGTAAACGTGAATAACCAGCTTCAGATCTAAATGCAGAAGCCATTTCTACTAATTTTTTAGGATTCGTAGAATAAGCATTGTCAAAGACGGCAATACTCTTAGATAATTGCAAATAAGGTGCTTTTTCAGAATCTAAGCCTAATGGACTTGGAGGTAAATCAAACGTTTTTCCGATTTTAATGGTACCTGTTGAACTCAAGTCTGCAGACTCAGTCAAATCATTTGCACTAAATACAACGTGAGGAGTATACAGGTCATCTCCTAATTTGAGGAGACGACCTAGTCCTTCATGGCCTATCGGTTCCATTATAGGTGCCCAAATTAGCTCCTATATATTGGGAATGTTTTTAGTTCTTAGAGAATATCTTCTTTGATACCTTGACTTGAAACTGCTTGAGTTGCCTCTTCCACTTCTTCCTTAATGGCGTTAATTTCTCGAGCCATTTCGTCAGCGGTTGGTATTGTTCCAAGAATATCTTCAGCTTTTCCAAGGGCTTTTTCTACATCTTTAATTTCAGATAACGGACGATCTCCAGCTTTTCTGGAATAACCGACATAATCGGAAGCACCTTCTAATAATTTTGATATTTCGAAAGGAATAACGAATTTAGTTGCAGGTCCTGCGCCAAGTGCTTTCAATGAGTCAAGACTCAAAACAGTTAATGCTTTAGAATCAAGAGTTGAAGCTCCCATTGCAGTTATCCTCAAACCTTGTGCTTCACCTTGCTTTTCCAAGATAGTCTTGGTTCGCTCACCTTGAGCTTCCAAAACTTTAGCCTGTCTAACACCTTCTGCCTCAAGGATTCTTGATTGTTTCTCACCTTCTGCTGACAAAATTGCAGATCTCTTTTCACCATCTGCTTTTAGAATTGCAGCTCTCCTTTCCCTCTCAGCTGAAGTCTGTTCTTCCATTGCAGCCTTTACATTAGGTGAAGGATCTACTTCTCTAATTTCTACATTATCTACTTTGACACCCCATGGGTCTGTTTCAACATCCAATTTATCTCTGAGAATTGCATTAATTCTATCTCTGCTTGAGAAAATTTCATCCAATTCCATGTCACCAACAACTCCTCTGAGGGTTGTCTGTGCCATATTAACGACAGCTGAACGGAAATTTGCAACATTCAATATTGCTTTCTTACCATCTGCCACTCTATAGTAAACGACTGCATCCACCATAGTTGGTGAATTATCTTTCGTAATAACTTCTTGACGTGGGATGTCCAAAACTTGAATACGAAGATCTACTTTGAATACCTGTGTAATAAGTGGAACTACAAAATTCCATCCTGGATTGAGCATTCCATAAAACTTACCCAATCGTAGCGCGACTCCTGTTTCGTACTGTTCAACCTGGACAATTGTCGTCATTAAAATAACAACGATTACTGCACCAAGAATCAACAATAGAATTAACATTTCTCCTAACATTTTTTTCTCCGTTTATTCCTCAGGGACTACTATGACCGTAATGCCCTCTGCATTTGTAACTTTCACTTTTGTGCCTTTGGGGATATTAGACTCGGATGTTGCTCTGAATTGTTCTCTTCCAATCCTAGCTTTACCACTCATTTCATTAGCTTTAACATCTCTAGTTACAATTCCTGATTTCCCAATGGTTGATTGAATACTCATCTCACTAGGCGTATCTGGAGGTGCTAAAGATTGGTAAAGCCTCATAGTTCCATACAATGAGCCTAAACCTACAGCTAATCCGATCGGTAATATCCACAATCCTAAATTCAAATTAAAGGACATTAAGACCCCTAATACGATAAAGACGGTTCCTGGAACGGCAATTAAGAATCCTGGTTGAAATACTTCTACAATAAATAGTAATACTCCAACGATTATGAATGCCAGTCCAATCTCGCTACTTCCCAAAAGTTCTTCAGCCATGTTTTTCTCTAATTTTGAAAAACCGTGGTATGTATATAAACTAGTTTCACAAAAAAATTATGGTAGTTCAGTTACTAGAATTCCATTTACGTTCTAATTTATCTAGTGATTTGACTATGAAACCATCATCCATAAAAACCGCGATACAAAAATCATTGATGATGTAATCGGGAATTATCTTTTTGGTACCGAGATCTTTAGCATTTCCAAATTTTATTCGAGCTTTATTAATTGTATACTTACTTTTACGTTCTTCAGCCGATTTTTCCAATAATTTTTCTGATACTAAAGCTTTGTAACGATGACGAAGCATTGTATCTTTCTTCTGTAATGCTTCCGTGTCTTGTGGATTATATAATTCCTTTGCACAACTGGTTATAGTTGAATTAGGAAAATCTGAAACAAAAGATAAGATTGCAATATCTAAGTCATCCAGTAGACTCATTCCTGATTAACACTTTCCGAAAAAAGAAATTACTGAGCTGCCATCACCAGTTCCTGTATACTCTGACAGAGAAATAGCAATTACTACACCTAATAAGACAATCGAAGTATTGAGAATAAAAACTGCAGATTCCATAGAATTTACCCAAGAAAATACTGGTGTTTGGCTGACTGTTGGTGTTCGAGCTTTCCGATATCCCACAAAATCTTTCATATCATCTTTCATTTTATCGCCTTAAACTTCAATTTGTTTCACATATATAAAGAAGTTTCACAAAAATATTTTGATAAAGATTTTATATGTCTTCTACTGTGTAAAGAAATATGGCGAAATTATTAGAATTGAATCAATACCTTATTAGAGAAAAATTCTTCAAAATATTTGGAAACAAATTTAGAATAATGGATGCTCAAGATAATTTATATGGATTTTGTGAACAAAAAAGATTTAAAATTAAAGAAGATATTAGAGTTTATGATGATGAAAATAAGAATAATGAATGGTTAGTAATCAAACAGAAAAATTTGATTGATGCGTGGGGTGGTTTTGATATTATTGATCCTAACGCCGGAGTTTTACTAGGAACTGTTCGAAAGAAATTCTGGAACTCTATTCTAAGAACAAGATGGGAATTATTGGATTCTGAAGGTCAAAATATTGGAGTTCTTGAAGAAGATAGCTTGGGTTATGCAATCGCTAGACGTACGTTTTTGGGAATCTTACCTAAGAAATATATCTTACATACAATCGGAAGCGATATGCCGATTACAATGCGTCAGAAATTTAATCCATTTATTAAAAAATTAGTAGTAAATATCCCCCCTGAACATCCTTTTGACCGCAGATATATTGCTGGTTTAGCATTGGTAATAGCTGCCCTTGATGGCCGTGGGAAATAATTAACTGAAATATTTGATTGCTACACTGCGAACAACCCAGATTAGGGTAAAACCGAAGACAAATAATCCGTAAACTGAAGCAGTTAATTCTACCTCTGGATCACTTCTTCCAATTAAAGTCATCATTGCAAGGAATAGAATGAGTAAACCTGCATACCATTGGAATTCCTTTTCTAAATCTTGTTTTGAAGTTCCACCAGGTCCATAATTCTTAATGAAATAACTTACTCCAAGCCAACTTACAGCAAATGCTCCAACGGAGATTGCCATATCTGCTATTTCAGAAATACCTCCAATAATTAAGAAAATGACAAACGCAAAAAGAGCCCCGGATGCGACCATCATTTCTTTCTGTATATTTTCGTCCATT
>Ga0115000_10001208_pt1 | contig 23106 bp, 42 predicted proteins | sample ArcticOcean_MG_C_6_FD_89690 | JGI IMG/M metagenome (GOLD analysis project Ga0115000, IMG submission 89690) | Marine microbial communities from western Arctic Ocean - ArcticOcean_MG_CB8_128 | ecosystem: Environmental > Aquatic > Marine > Oceanic | place: Arctic Ocean: Canada Basin | collected... | reverse complement strand
TAGCTTTTCCCTATTTTCTCGCTTATCATTCTCACAGAGCAGCCGTCTTGAATCAATTGTTTTAGTTGTAATTCATCCATAAATTGGCTCCAAAGGCTGGATTCGAACCAGCATACAGGATATTAACAGTATCCTCGCCTACCTGTAGCGCACCTTGGAATGCTAAATGGAGAGTAGGACAGGATTCGAACCTGCATAATTCGGATCACAACCGAAGACATTACCAATCTGTCACCTACTCAAAATTTGGAGCAATAGGCGGGATTCGAACCCGCGACATTTTGCTTGGCAAGCAAACATTCTAGCCACTGAATTACTATTGCAATTAATTTTTTATCATAAACCACTATGAAGTGTTATGCTGTTCCTGTCGATAAATCGACAATGGTCATCAAACAAACGAGTGCTTGCCGCTCTTCATTTCGGTGCTTATTCTGAATGTCTTATATGATAAAAAATTGGTGCGCCGTGGGAATTTCGAAATCCCATTATTTCTGCTTGGAAGGCAGATGCCATAGCCTTTAGGCGAACGACGCATTAAAATGGTAGAAGCGACAGGAATCGAACCCGCGTTTTTTCGGTTAAAAGCCGACTGCAACCCAACTTTTGCTACACTTCCGTTATAAATTGGTATTCCTATGGAGAATCGGACTCCAGATTCGAGGATGAAAGCCTCGTGTTTTACCACTAAACTATAGGAACATTAAATTAATTAAAAAGTTAAAATACGACTACAAGATTATTACGTAATTCCTCTTGACTTTTTATTTTAAAATTCTCCAACTTCAGAGGTTGGCTATAACTTTTTAATTGGTCCCCCGTACGAGAATCGAACTCGTCTTTCCCGATAGACAGTCGGGCCGATGCACCAGCTTTTCTACGAGGGGTTATAAATTTATTCCGGCCATGATCTTTTATTCTTGCTTCGATCATAACACTATGTCATGCACATGCGACCACTACTTACAAAGATTTCGTTGTCGGATATAAGCCGGAAACAAGTTCGCTGCATACGAACTTTAAATGGTAGCAGGAACAGAATTCGAATCTGTGATCTCTTGGTTATGAGCCAAGCGAGATGGCCGCTTCTCCATCCTGCAAAATTGGTAGTCCCAGAAGGATTCGAACCCTCAATCTTCTCTAATCAGGAAAAGGTGTTGCCAAATTACACTATAGGACCATATTGTGGCAACTCGGAAGATGCAGAGCTTTTGGACATCCGATGGTTTATGCTCACGTTACTACAAAATTGGTGGTAGCCCTCGGGATCGAACCGAGTTTACGTCGATTTACAGTCGAGACAAGATGCCAACCTTTGCCGACTACCATTGTTAATGTTCGCTATTTCAATCATTAACCCTATGTTATGACTGTTTAATTGAACATTATTAATTATTATTGATTAAAAATTGGTGGAGCAATGGAGAATCGAACTCCAGAATTCGCATTGCAAGTGCGACGTTTTACCACTAGAACTATTGCCCCGAAATTAATTAAGAACTACCTTCAACTTAAAAGAAAAATACTGACGCATCTCGCGCCGGTATATCTAAGAAATCTATTCTCGTTCTTTAAATGGAGTTATAAGAGGGAATCGAACCCCCGACTTTGGTTTTGCAGACCAAGCTATTACCACTCTAGCATTACAACATAATGTAGGATTATCGCTTTAACACCACACCTAATGGATTGCCTACTTCGCGCTTCCCTCTCTTTTTCTCTTGGGATCAGGTCATTCCTTTCGGAATCAGCCAAGGTGGGTTCGAGCCACAGAAGGTTTTCATAAAACCCACAAAAAAAGCCACTCTTAAAATTGAGTGGCTGAAAAATCTTTTATTCTTCCTATAACCTAGCCACTCAAGCTCCATTTTTGGTTATAGGGGCGGGGATTAATCGTATCAAACGATACAAATGTCCCGGCGAGCGTTTCCGCTCTCTTTGTCTCTATATGTAAACTAATTGTCATTTCCTTAACTGTTAGACTATCATAGTCAAATTTTATTCAATTGTCAAATCTTTTTTCAAATACTTTTTTTCAAGTTAAAATCTCTTTTAATACCCTTCCATCCTTCACGATCTCGATTGGTCTTCCACCTGACGCCATAAGTGTCTTCTCTGGATTAATGCCCATCAAATGATACATGGTGGCACCTAAATCAGCAGGAGAGACAGGATCTTCTTCTGGTTCCGTTGCCGTTGAGTCTGGTTCTCCATAGGAAAAGCCTTCCTTGACTCCACCCCCTGCGACTGCCACTCCAAAAAGTTTAGGCCAATGATCTCGCCCTGCTGTATTGTTTATTTTAGGAGTCCTTCCGAATTCAGAAGAGACGGTGACGAGTGTATCCTTGAGAAGTCCCCTGTCATTTAAATCACTTATTAAAGCCGCAAAGGCTTGGTCAAATGCTGGCATCTGGGATTCAATCCCATTTTTAATTCCATCGTGATGGTCCCAGCTACCGTAGGTGAGCGTTACAAATCGAACGCCTCCTTCGATAAGTCTTCTTGCCAAGAGCATTCTCTGTCCTGCCGAATTAAGACCGTATTTTTCTTTCGTTTTTTTGCTCTCCTTGCTCATGTCAAAAGCTCCCCTAGCTTTCTCGCTGCTAATCAGACTGTAAGCCTGACTGTAAAATGTATCCATCCCATTCAATGCGTCAGTCTTCTCTGTTAGAGAAAAATGCTCATCGACGATGCCTCTTATTGATCGCCGGTTGGCAAATCGGTTGGAGCTTACATTATTTGGCAAGGCCAAGTCTCGAACAGTGAAACCGGGAGCTTCTGGCGAACCACCGATACTGAAGGGTCCAAATGCAGAGGATAAATATCCTGCTCCTGCATATTTATTTGGGCTATTCGGAATCGCTACGTAAGGCGGTAAATCATTTCTACCACCCAACTCAGAAGAAACTACCGAACCAAAACTAGGATACATTAATGACGCAGAAGGCTTGTATGCCGTGAACATATTATGGACGCCCCGTTCGTGAGCCGCTTCTCCATGAGTCATTGAGCGAATGACTGTAATTTTGTCTGCTATTTGGGCAGTCTTCCTTAGATTTTCAGAGAACATTACACCATCAATTTTAGTTGGAATGGCTGAGATCGGGCCTCGAAATTCAATTGGCGCATTTGGAATCGGAATCCAACTTTCTTGGTGCGCCATCCCGCCGGGAAGGTATATTTGAATTACGTTTTTAGCCTTCGCTTCTGGTTGAGAAGCTTGAGCTGATAACACGCCACCTAAAGTTAAACCCCCAATCGCGCCAACTGTTAAAAAATCTCTTCTATTCATAATTAAAATTATTTCACTCGACAGGGTTTGGACCTGCAAGTTCTCTTGCGAGTAAAAATAAGGAGACTAAGTGGTGCTTGGTCCCCATAGGGCGACTTTCGCCGCCTCCACCATGAGCTTTTTTTGCTGTGTCATCTCAAGGACGCTGTTCGTTACTGCTAACGATAATTAAATATTACTACACTTCTCAGAAATTGTCAATCTCTATTTGAATCTTTTTTTCGATATAACCTTCGTCCAGTTGCAATGGGAGGTCTTTTGAATGGATTGGAGTAGGGACTCGTATTTTTTAATCCTTAAAATGAGCCGCTCGTTCTCTCTGGTGACGTGTTTATTGAACCAAAACATCATACCCAGAGCAAGAATTGATCCAGACATCAATAGCAATGGACATATTTGGCTCATAACTCATTAAGTTTGGGTTTTTAATTCTTCGATCTTCTCGGTTGGTTTAGCCAACCCGCCGACTGTTGTGAAAATCGTAAGATCAGGTTTATTTCCTGAATACACGCCACGATGGACCGTTGATCCTTCTCCTAGCAACCTGTTCAATTGGTCGAAAGCTGCGTCTAAGGAGGACTCTGGAATATTGTCGAGCGTCTCTGTACTGGCGATTGCAACTGCCGCCGCCATATTACCAGTCTTCAAATCAAACCCGCCCGAAAGAAGGTTATTTTTCAGATTTTCCCTGACTGAACGAGCAACACTGATTGGATCTGAATAATCCTTGACTTTCGACGTTCCAAAAATCAGGTTGCCAGATTCAAGTACAGTCTCGTAGTCGGTCTTGTCAAACGACGTGTAGCTTGAGTCTTTCGCGCTAATCATATTGAATAGATGAAATACGCCAGCAACACTCATGTTCGCTGTGTGCCAGAACTTCGTGACTGACAGAGAAGGATACATTTTAGTAATCTTCTCATTGTCAACCACGATGAGTGGACTAACGATTCCTTCCTCGACCAGCTTATTTGCTCGTTCGAGAGTAGCAATCGCATTAGCACACACTTTTTTACCTTCGGAGTATTTTGGTAGGGCGAGAATAACACCGACCTTATTTGAACGACTCTTGTTAGCTTCTTGTAATTCTTTCGAGGAACGGACAAGAGGTTCCATCGTACCAGCACCGGAGCCTCCTCCTGCACCAACACAGACAAAAATCTTGTCTACTCCTTCACCAAAAGAATATTTAAGGAAGTCGAGAACGTCTTCTTTATTATTATTGTATAGCTGTTCTGCTACACTTGGGTCTTTACCCGCGCCACCATCTCCAATGCACTTTTTATTTTCGAACCCAACTGAGTTCAAATCTTGTTGAGCTGTATTGATTGCTGCTACTCGGCGGTAGCCAATCTTGTGAAACGTCTCAGCGATACGCGAGCCGCCTTGTCCCGCGCCGATAAACGCAAAATTAAAAGCGACATCAACTTCATCTTTTATTAGTTGACTCGGCTTCTCTTCTTGAACCTCTGGCTCGATAATTAAATCTTCTGGTAATTCTAAATCAGGCATATTATTTTTATCTCCATTATGGTACAACCAAAAATCATCGTTTTTGCTCATCTATTATAGTGTATTTTTAGGAATCAGACTGAAGTTTTTTCAGCTTACCCTTGATTATCTGCTTCTGCAAAAAAGCCACAACGTCTTCCTTGTATGGCTCATTATTCTCTTCATTGCCCCAGTCAATGTCTTCAAAATTACTTCGAAACTGCTGGGAGCCGTTATTTCTTGGGCGATCACCCTTACCGTTTGTCATTTTTAATTCCTTTTTATTCATTTGAATTGTTCTCTTACTCATCTTAATATACACGATTTTTAAGAAATGTAAACATTTTTTGTCGGATATAAGCTTTAGATAATTGATTGTGAGAACTTTTATTTATTTTGCGTGTAATTATCAATGATGAGCGAAGAAGATCAATTGCAAAAAGAATGGCGCGATATTGTCATTAAAAAGCTAGATTCGTTGGACAGCGACTTAAAAGAGGTCGCGGCCAAGGCTGCGAAAGCCCCTGTAGAATATAGTCAATTGGAAGCTGTGTCAGCAGATGTTTCGAGCATTAGAGATTCAGTATCAACTCTTACTAGTTCAGTAACCAAATTAAGACCCTCTATTATGAAAGAGGTTCGAGAAAACTTCACTTCTAAAGATCAATTCGAACCTGTAAAAAAAATCGTTTACGGTGGTGTCGCCGTCGTTCTTATTGCTGTTCTTTCTGCGGCTATTGCTCTTCTTATTAACTAAGAATAAGATGATGAGAAATTTAAACGAAATTACGACATTGCTTGAGAGGCATGAAGACACGAGAAAAATAGCTTTATCTGCTAGTTACGTTGGCATTTGGGATTGGGATATTGTGACTGGTGAAATATACTGGGATGCTGGAATGCACGATATTTACGAAAGCGATCCTAAAGACTTCGACTCCAACTACGAAGCATGGAAACATCGACTTCACCCCGAGGACGCTATACTTACCGACAAAGAAATAAAGAAATGTCTTGCTGACAAAGACTATCGTTACTTCTATCGGTTCCGCGTCATGCACCGTAATGAATGGCGATGGGTCTGTGGTGTAGGAAGTTGTATTCGCGTCGGAGACGTGCCTGTTAGAATGGCTGGAATAAATATCCTTGAACCCAAGGATACTGAATTCAATTCTCGTTGCAGCAAAAACGGCACATAATAAAATACGAAACCGCTATCAGAATAGTTGTTTCTGTCGCCCCCAAGAAAGCAAAGAACCCAATTATTCTATAAAGCGGATATAGATTATTACCTGCCATACCCTAATCTTTTAAAGTTATCAGGGTTAGAGCAGTAAGCATTAACTATTTCATTCTCGCTGGGTTTAATCTTGCTAACGACTATTCCCTTGAATGTTTCCAAATCTTCATTGGTAAACCAGACGTTCCATTTTTCGTCGTTCTTTTCGTCAATTGAGCTATGAGTTTTCATGTGTTGTTATTATTCTTCTTGATTCTTTTAGCTATTTTCTGTCCGATAACGTGTTGTCCCGCGTTAAATAATACCATGTCGGCGGGGACGGCCCATTCGTGTTCCGAATGCTCGACCATGATGACTATACCGAATCCACTTGTCCCTTTAGAGCGATCTTCAACTGTATGTTCCCCGCGAAGATAAGCTTCAACACCGCGAGTTGCTACTTCCATAAGTAGAAACTCTTTGTCGTCAAATTCGTCGGGGTCCATATCTAAGTCCACGAACCAGTTCGCACCTAACACTTTAAAGTTAGGTTTCTCTTTCAATTGATTTGGGATCGGCATAGAATGTGTGCGTTTCTGGTTCTTTTTTAGAAATAATTGTTATTTTGGTTGGCTTGTCATCATTTAATTCCAAAAAGACATCTCTCAAGCAGTAGTGACAAATTGGATCAAGCGTCTCTTCGCTGCCGAACTTTATTTTGAAATAAACCAATTTTTTGACATCTTTTAAAATTTTGTAATCCCTATGAGTATATTCTAAATCACAATTCAGACACTTCAGGGTCATATTCTTTTTTCTACCATCAGGTTCGATTACTTTTGCCTGTTTCATACTTTATAATACACTTTTATCTGAATTCGTGACGCAACAATTTCCATCTGTCCGAGTCGATTCGAACTTTTTCTTCGTTTATACCTTGAACCATTTTTACAATTTCGTCAAGAGAATTGTAGATATATTTTTCCTTTACTATCCCATAAAACCAAAGAGGAGTGGCTTCTTTCCCCTCATTAATACAAATAAAAATTGGTTTTTTCTGTTGAATTGCTACGGCTAATTCGTGAGGGGTTCCAAAGGTTGGCTTGCTTACTTGAAAATTGAAGATCACGAAGTCACTCAAGTCAATTTGTCTTAAATCTTTTTGAACGACAGGAACCATGTAATCGGCTACTTCTTGATGTCTTCCTTCTAAGCGCATCTGTTTAAGACGCTGGCGATCTTCATTAGTTTCTAAAACCTGCCCCTCAAAAACGATTTCTGTTGGGTCAAGAACAATTATCCCCATCTTTGTTAATTGGCCTTTTAATTTTTGCCTCCAAGACTCAAACCCGACGCTCGAATTCTCTAAGTTTCCAGCAAGATAAACCCTAGCCCCAGACAGGACTCCTATTTTTTTAGGATTGCTCATTATAAATCACAATCTAAATCAGAAATTTTAATATTACGACAGTCTGCTCGAAAGGTAAAGTTATTAGATGGGTCTTTATCGCCCTTCTTGAACTTTGTAGACTTTCTCTTAAAACTTTTTGGAGATAGCCAGCCACAAACCCATCCTTTCGAATAGTCATTTAAAACCGAAACAAATACGTATAGATCGCAATCCTGTTTGTCGTTATACCTCGCCACACTACATTCGTAATTAAGCTTCGGAACTACTGATCTCTCTTTTGTCTTAACCTCCAGTCTCAATCCGTCTGGGGACACAATGTCGAACTCGTAACCCGCCTCGTCCTGTTTTACAGGGACGTTAAAAAACTTCTTGACGATTTCCTCACCTAGCAATCCAACTAACTTGCCTCGCTGATGACGGATTGAGTTCTTTAGCTTCGGCATTTTCGCTGCTCGGCTTCTAGCTCTAAGTAGCATTGCATTCGTTATATTTATTTCTTCCATTAGTTCTTTTTTGATTTAGCTGCTGCGACTGCCAATACATCGCATCTTTCATTTTCAACGTGTCCGCTATGACCTTTAATCCAGTTAGCTTGGATCTCGTGAATTTTCTTCAATTCTGCCAATCGTTTCATTAAATCGACATTCTTAACGTCTTTCCAGTTCTTCTTCTCCCAGCCGACAATCCACTTGTTGATGGCGTTGACTACGTATTTGGAGTCGCTGTATAGAGCTACCGCGCAATCTATCTTGAGAGCTTCTAAAGCCCGAATAACCGCCGTGACCTCCATCTGGTTGCTCGTGGCGTCAGGCACGAATCCTGATATTTCTTTTCGAATCAGCCCGAATGACGATTGATGAATGAGAACCGCTGCCCAGCCGCCGTCACCGGGATTGCCGAGACTCGAACCATCAGTGTAAATATGGATCTTCTCTTTCGTTTTTTGAGAATAAGTCATTTCTTTAAAAAATCAAAACTATAAATCACCCAGACGAAGGGACCAGCTATAACCCAATGCCACCATTTATCTCCTTTTAAAGAGCAAAGTCCTGCTGTCCCCATTCCTACGCATCCCCAAATTAAAATGATTACTAATACAAATTCCATCACAGTCCCATGTATTCTTCGTTGTGTTGAATCTCTCCTGTGTTCATCTTAACGTTCCACGCTCGGTCGTCAATGATGTGAGTATATGAAGGACGCTTCTCGCTGGTGACTTCAAATCGAGGAAGCCCAGCCTTTTCGAGCGCGTCTTGAATCTCTAGTTTTTGATTCTCTACATCGTTAGCTCGATCTTCGCCTCTTGGACCCCAAGGGCAAGCACGAGCAGTAAAAATTGTAATCCTGTGACCTTTGTTTATCCAACGCTTCACGTTCTCAACCATTTCAGCGATTGGTTCGCCAATCTTGGAGATTCCCCAAGAACTTTCGTGAGTGAAAAGCGTCTTGTCAAAATCAAGTGCAATATGCGGTGTTCGCCTGTATCTTTGTTTAGTTGCCGTGTCCATAAAATTTGTCTTCTTTGTGTGCTATATCGTAAATAAGTTTCTCTTCTGCGACAGACATCGCTTCTATTAATGTCTCCCCATTATACGCGCCTTTTCGCTTGCCGTCAAGAAAAATCTCAATGTGCCAAGGTCTTTTTGCCCTGCCCCTCTTCGGCTCGACCTTCGGTTTATTCTTAGAACCGGCAGGACGCCCTTTATTTACTGGCTTTTTAACCGATTTGACATCTTCGGTCTTGGGTTTATTTTTTGATCCCTTTGGTCTTCCCATTATAATCCTTATTAATTAGAACTTTCTTCTTTGGGTTTTTCGCCAAACCGCTGAACGACTTTGCCTGACATAAGGACGCCGAGAATAGAAACTATAGAGTTGTCCAGTCTGATTAATTCCCCGCTTTGATACGAAACGATTGCCCATGTTGCAAGCACGATCAAAGACCAAGCCATGAATGCTAGTCTTGTTGAACTGAGCTTCCCGCTATCCTCTTTTAAAAGGTCGCTTAATTGTTTTTTCATATTTTAATCAATTGAATTTTCAAAAACTTAGCCATCCTCTCGGTATCACCGAAATCATAATTGACCCCACCATCATGTCTATAATAAACTTGAGAAACCTTTTTATCAGCAATACTTTTCAAGCATTCAGGGCAGGGCATGTGGGTAATAGCCAAAATACTTAATTCTTCCGACTCCACCTTTTTAATGACGTTGTATTCGGCATGGAGCATGTATTTGCGTCTGCCGTCTCGATTCGACCAGTCAACTTCAACGTCGCAGGGGGGACCGTTATAACCCAATACAACCTCTCCGTTCAGTTTTACGCCACATGCCCCCACTTGCATGTAAGGATCTTGAGAGCGACACATAGCAATAGTCTCTGCCAGAGTCATCGCTGTCTCAATCCAGCCTTTTCTTTGCCTTCCGAATTTACTAATCATCATCTCCTGCGTTCATTGCGTCTCTATAAGCCTCGTCACGCTCTACGATTTCTTCCAGCTCATCCAGTCCGACCACAACGCCTTCTAAAACGTCCTTGAAGTCTTCCTCGTTTTCCTCGTCGTAAAAGTCGAAATTGATTTTATCCAACTTCTCAATTGCTTCACTGATTATTGATTTGATTAATTTTGAATTCATTTTGTTAACGCACTCCTTTGATAGCTTTCGAAAAGCTTGGTTATGTTTTCTGCACCGATGGGATTCATCGTATGAATGTAATACTGGGGCAAATTTACTCTTCTGTCAAGACAATAATTCACTAACCACAATGCACAGTCGTATCCCGTCTTCTCTCTGACTTTGGTATAGTCGAAGGTTTTTAAATTGTTTTTAAATGCTTCTTGATAAGCCTCGTCGCCCAGATCGTGATCGAAAGAGATTAAATCCGGCAAACCATCAAACCGAATGGTTCTGCAAAACTCGTCGTAATTTCTGACAATCACCCAAGGGACAAGAGGCAATTCTACCCACGTTACATTTATTGGATTTCGTTCATCATCTAAAAAGATATTCATAGTTGTTGACTCTTTGGAACGACCACGTAGCCGCCTATTTTTGCTTGCTCTTTACTTAGTGTCCTGATCCATCCACTAGGAGAACGCATGTGCATTGTCCCCGGCTGTCCGGTCACTTCACAGGTGACTTCGGATAACCGCTCATATTTTGAGACAATATCTCTGATTACCCTGTAGTCTTCGTCGCTGTCTTCTCCTCCACTTCTCTCTGTATGGTAGTAAAACCTCAAGGTGCCGAACTTCTCCTTCACTTGATCGGCAACGATCACGAAGGGTCGGTCCTTACAATATTCATCAACATCCTTACAAAGTTCCTTGATGATTGCAAACCAACCGTCTCCGCATTCCAAGCCCCAAGCTAAACAAGTTTCCTGTGGAGACTTCTTGTAATCCCTAAAAATAACAGGGTGAGCCTTGACTAAAATTTCTTCCATTGAATCTCTCATAATAATTAATAATTGTATCTGGGAGAGTTTATCATTTTAAGCAATGATCTTACCCCCATTAACGTCTTGCCTAATTGGTTTCGCCCCTGCTTCAATTGATAATCAACGCCCCACCAAAGGTCGCCCCAGTGATTTGCTTCAACGAGGCTTTTATTTCCCGTTTCCAGAAGAACCTCGGCTAGTTCGATATTTTTAACAAACTTGTCCAAAACAACGATTGCCATGACTCGGTCTTTAATATTATCCCAATCTTTACGAATTGGAATCTTTTTCCCTAAAGCTTTAGATTCTCTTGGCGAGCAATCCTGAAGCTGGCCCAATAAGTCCTTTCCCGATATTGAATTAAGGTCAACTCCAATCTTAGCCGCCTGATAAGCGTTTTCAGAAGAAGGGAAAATTGCGCCCCGATACATACAAGGACACTCATAAAAATTGCTTAAATATTCATGTCCCTTTTGATGAAAACCAAAAACTACATTTTCGTCATCGTAACAGTAAATTTCTTCTTTCATATATTTAACCATTATGAGGTTTACTTCAACGATAGTCAACTCTTTTTAACGAATTTTTGTCAACGTGTCCAACAGTTAAGTGAAAAGGGTGAAACGGGGTCGCTTCTAAGCCCAAGTTTTCACGAACATCCCTCAATTCTGAATCGTCGGTAATTTTTAACCAATAATAACTAAAATCCTCAGTCATCACTGAACCGTAAGAAAAGTTAATTTTCTCTCCCTCACGGTATCCACGATTCTTTAAGGGTCGTTGGTATTTTCCGGCGACGACGGTAATGTGTGATCCGTGGTAAGAACTAGTTGGAACAACCCAACGCAAACGACCAATAACGGCACGATAATACGCAGCGATACTAGGATGAATATCAAGAACCACCCAATTACCGTTATACCGAAGTTTTCCTGTTGTTTCATACTGATACATCCTGACATAGAGTTTATTAAATTTTTAAGGTTCTGTCAAGATTTTTTGTTTTTTTAATTCAATAAGCCCACGTCTTGCGGGCCAATCACAGATCATTTGGACCTGTGGATGGGGAAGAAGATGATAATAATGGCACCACTCGTGATTCAGCGTGACGCCGAAGGTGAAAAGCACATCCAGCTCCATTCCTCCTGTGGGAAGGATCTTTGGGTAAATATTTTTATTAATTAAAATTAACCGTTGTCTGCCGGGGTTTATTTCTGTAATCCCCCAATACTTTCCTCCCAAGCTGTCGGTCCAGTAATATTTGGTAAAATCAGGGCGAAAAGTGCTTCCGGCGAGCGAATTGACGAACATTGACGCATAATACGCTATTTTTTGCTCGTGTGGGGAGAATTTCTCTCCTACGTTAATAACCGGAATGGTATTTGTGTCAATCCTTATATTAAAAAGTTGCTTGGGAGGGAAAGGAACGTTGGGTTTAAGTTGCGAACTGTCAGGTGTGACGCACCCAACTAAAAATAAACAATAAATTATTACGCAGAGCTTTCGCATAACTCTTTATAATACTCAACTATTGTCTTATGTGATGAATGTTTTTTTTGCTTTTAGTAGATTCATTCTTTAGTTATAACAGGCTTTTCATCCTGAGTCAAGGATTTTCTGAATCTTTTTACCAAATCAGGCGCAGCGTCTTTCATTTGCTGTTCGTATGCCACTGGATATGTCACTGGATCAAAAATACTGGAGTCTGGCCGTGATATTCCCGTACACGGTATATTTGCAAAAGCCTCTTGATTCTCCGAAAGCTTTTCATTCAAAGCTTCTGTGACTTCCTTTAATTTTTCTGCCTTTTCTTTCTCGCTATATTTCTCAACCGAGTCAGCAAGTCTATCCAACTGGTCCTCGTTTGATTCTTCGTGGCGACGACGCAAACTGGGAAACTGATCGGAAAGGTCACCGCCAGCGAAAATATCCCGAAAACTGTCAATTGTATCAAGAGACTCGTTCAAGTAATCAGTCTCGGCTTCCTTCTCCTTTTCGTGTCGGGCTTTTGACTTGATGTCGTATTTCTTCTGAATCTTCTCAAGAAACTCGTCCTCCTTTTTGGCCTGAGTGTTCTTATTAATAACCTTTTTAAATTTGTCTAACCAGCCCATGATGTTTTTCTTTTGTTCAATTGGTTGCTTTTTGGTTTCTGTCAAACTTTATCCCCCAAACCCGCCCGTGTGATCTCCAAATCCCATTTTTTCATTTTCGTTCGGATCAATGAAGAACTCCTCATTCTCCAAAATGAAGTCGCGCCAAATCGCAGGGTTCTTCGCCAAGCACTTCGAAAACACGATCAACTGTTCAGGACTATCCTTAACTGCATAGGTATTGTAAAACAACAAATCCCTACTAGGCTGAAAGACCGAAGTCAAGAATAAACGCTCGTCAACGCGCAAATTTGCAGTGAAACCAAAATTCTTCTTGTATTTCTCCGAAAGCTCTTTTGCAGGAAAAGGATAAACTGTATTGTCTTCATAGAAGTCTCCATTCTCGCGCCTCATAATGTCACGCCATGCGTTCCAGAAGTTCATCGTATTTAAACCGTGTTTGTTTTCCATGATCCAAGGAAGCTCCTTGGCGAGCATGAGCTGAATATTGAATGATTGTTGTGACATATTTTATAGTTTTTTAGAAAATTTCTGTTCAAGTAATAGATTCAAAAAATAAAGAAGGTCTTTATAAACCCTGCTTCCTGTTGTAAAATTGTAACGCTTGGTTGCCTCGTCTTTAAGCCAATTCTTCACGTCGGTTCCAAATTCTGACGACCTTGCCTTAATATCGCAGATAAACTCAGCCAGATATACCCGAGGCATTTCTTTGATGCCTCCCCAATGTTCAGGGTGATGAGTGTTTGTCTTATTGTGCTGCTCTATTGCCATCTTGAGCTTATCCTTGTCGTCTGACAAAAGATAGTCCCACTCAATACCAAAAAGCTTTGAGGCGTCATGACCAAGACTATTTGCAACGAGCTGCCGCGCAAGCTCGCACTCTCCATCCTGCTCAATCAACCTCTCGGCCAAAAGCAAGGCATTGGATTGCACGTTCTGAATATGCCTAACAATCGAGTCCAGTCGTGCCAAGTAAAGAGTCTTCTCTTTTTCATCCTTAGCTTCCTGCTTTGTCGGCTTGATTTCCTTTTCCTCTGTCATTAGCTAATTAAGGATTTGAAGAATTCCATTATCGTCATCTTCTTTGGAATATCTTCTTTGTTTCGGTTGCATCGGTTTACTGCGCGTTGATATTCCTCTGTCGTGAGCATTAAATGATCTCTTCCTCGACCAATCGCTTTTACGTTCACGTAGTAATACTTCTCGTCAGCCGCGCTTTTCTTCTTGGAGTTTTTAATTAGATGAACTCGTCCATCCCCACCATAATACTTATCGGTGTCATCCTCGATTGGCAATGCGTCATCTTGGTCTTCGATTATGTCCTTTACTTTCATATTTTTGATATTACTCTTATTTTCAATTTCTGTCAACACTAAATGTAATAAATTATTGTCGTCTTTTTTGCTATTTGAGCTTTTCTGATGGAATCCCGCGTCCCTCGACTAAATCCGTCCCAGAAAGCGACTACAACGTCTGCTTGATTCACGATGTCTGTATTTCTAATCATACCAGCCCCTTTGTCTTTTCCGTCCCAATCTGCGGGATGCTCAATATAAATTCGATGTTTTGTGTCCCCCGTTCCAAATCGTTTAGCTAAAGCGTCGGTTCCTCGCGCTCCCCCGCTGACAACAGCGAAGTCTCTATTTGCTGGTGTGTCCCCAAAATGCTCTGATATTTTATCTATTAAAAATTCGTAATCAGCGAACTCTCTTGAGCCAATAATTGCGACTTTCTTCATGTCAGCGAGCCAAACGAGGGTATCGCCGTGACATTGCTCTTTGTAGTCGCAGTGGCACCCAAGGCTATTCCCTCTTAATTCATTCACGTTTCTGAGTAGGGGCGTTCCCGCTCCCGTCATGATCCAGCTTCGATATTTAGAAATAGAGATTTCTCGTGTCGCAACTTTAATTGTCCCAGCGACCTTACTATTAAGGTGCGACCAAGGGTTGCCCCATTTTGAAGGTCTGCCGATGTAAATATGATCTTCGGTTGATTTGCAGTTTATTCTTAATGTCTGTTTCATTTTATTGCAAGGTAAACGCCATAGGAGAAGGCAACTAACACCCCGCTAAAGAATCCCATTCCGAAGGTAAAAAATAATAATAGATATGCTGATTTTTCAATTTTCATTTCTTTTTTGCCTTTTCTTCTTCGTAAACTTCCATCGTCCAAGGAAACAACTCTTTGCAAATCGTCTTGATTGCCTTAGCATACTCCTGAATCTCTGATTGAGCGTGAGAGTCGTCCCTCAACGCAATGAAATGAATCAGGTTTTTCAAATCCCAGCAAGAATAAATTTCAGTGTAGATATTGATTGGTAAGACCATTCTAGCCATTTCGCGCGCAATACCCGAATCGAGCATATTCTCATAAAGCTCGTATGAGTCGGCGCAATGCTTCTCAAGCTCGTCGGAGTAAAATCCATGATTTAACTGTTCTTCGTCAACCTCCAAAGATCCTTGTTTGTTCTTTGCATCTTGAATTCGCCATTTTTCTGGAATGTAGAATTCTTTTGGTAATTGAGTATATCTCGCAGACACTTCATTTAAGTTCTGAGTTCGGTGTCGGACAAGCTGCCTCATTACGAAAATAGGTAATTTCACGTTAATGGTAACTTTGCACATTTCGAAAGGAGACGTGTGTTTGTTCTTGAAAAGGTATCTGAGCAATTTCTTGTCAGAGTCCGCTCCCTTAGATGGCGACTTATAACTGATTCGCGCTGCTTCGACAATTCGTTCGTCAGTTCCCATGTGGTCGATATAACGCAAATAGCCATGATCCAATACTTTAATTTCGTGTCCCTTATTCATTAGATTTTAAGAACGAGTCAGCTTTCGCACCCGTTCGTATTTTTTTTCTCAACAAGAAATTGAGTTAGCCTTTTCTGAGTTGCTCCTTGAAAGCGTGTCGCATTTTTTTTGGAGTGTTCGCGTAGACTTTTCGGACCCTGCGTGATAGAGTGCTACAAGCTTTGTCCCTGTCTTCTGGCATGATGCGGGGATCAGCGAGAACTGATGCGTGGACTGTTTTATTGATTAGTTTTGCTGTTTTTTGGTTCATTTTTTTCCTTTACTTAACTGGTCTAAATTATCTGCGTCTTCCATCCTTGCGCTTATGGCGTCGGAGTGATGTAACAACCATGCCATTTTACCTTTTGGGAGAACGGGTGAACCATATTCTCTGCTCCCATGATGCGACAGAATACAATGCAATACCTGATCGTGGTCTTCTTCACTGACCCCATACTTGTCTGCCGCCTTGCTCCAAAGGATACCAGAGCGAGAAATGTGGTGGATTTTTCTCTTGTGTTCTGTGTTTTTCCACTTAACCATCTCCTTGCCCGTTTTGGGTTGATAACTAAATCGCTCGTAATCATACTGCTTCCCCGCATCATGAAAAAGAGCAGCTAAAAATAATAGCTTCTTGTCTATATCATCAAGGTCGAGTAATTGCCTATTGGTCATTGCGATTTCTACTACTTCTCTTGTATGCTGAAGTAAACCGTGATCTCCATAGTGGTGAGCAAGTTCGTGAGCGCAGCCCGAATGTAACTGAAACTTTTCTGTTCCAATTAAATCATCTGTCATCTCTCTTACTCCTAGCTCGTCCGCGAGAGTGCGAAGGTAGTAAAGGTGGAATGTAATATTTTGTTTTGCGTCTTTCATACTGCTAGTTTCCCGTAAGCCCAAATGATTATCTCGGCAAGTTTCCAGATGCCCAGAGGGAAAAAGCGAGAAGCGTCCCCGTTATCCACCAAAATGTAGCCGGAAAGAATTCCGACAGGTTTGAATGATCTCTCATGTTTTAACATATTGGCATTATTTTCACTCAAAGTCAAGTTTTTTTTGATTCTTTTTAAAAGAAGTGTAATAATAAGTATGCTCGAAAAGAATTACGACACATACAAGAATGTTGACCTAGGGTCTGGCATTAACAACGCGAAGGCAGCTAAAGGGGACGTTTACGGATGGTATGCCTATAATACTGGCAGCACCGCCGTTTTTATTCGTCTTTTCGACGACGCTGACGCAGTTAGTGACGGACTGGAGTCCTCCTGTAAATTTTCCTTTACAATTCCTGCTGACGGCGGGTCTAACGTGAACTGGCCGGGTGGTATTAAATTTGGAGCGGGAATCTCAGTGAATTGCTCTACTAATGTTACCGGACTCTCCGCTCCTACTGGTGAATCAGTTAATCTTTCTTTGTTTTTTAAATAATTTAAATTCTTTTTAATTATGGCTAATATAGGAATGATGATGGGGTGCGGTAAGTTTACTGAAAGGTCAGAAGCTGTTTCTGTTACGACAATGGTCGCTTACAGCTTCGGCTCGCCGGTTCTCGCTCTTGATAATACGACAACACCCACAGACGCAAATATAAAATTTAGCCACGGCAACCCCACTGTAATCTTCGACGTTAATTAAAAGATATTTTATGAGTGAATTCATCCCACCTACTACTAATGAAGCTTGGAATGATTTGATTATCACGTCTGGCATTCATATTAAATGGCACAACGAAGCTGGCCGACCAGACAAATACCCTTCATCTCAGCTTGACGAGATGCTTTTTTCGCACGAGTCCAAGGCGGCGACCTTCAAGATTAAAAAGGAACAGGCCGTATCTCTGCTTGCGGCACTTGAAACTCTTTCCTCCTCTCAGATCAATTTGCTATTATTGAGCGGTGCAATGGGTGAAAGCATCTCTACTGTCTCAGAATACGAGACTGAGAAAAACGCGGATATTGAAAAATACTACGCATTAGATAGGATCGTTCAACTGCTTAAAAAAGAGATTGAATTTCGCGAAGCTGGAACGTTCCCAAGAGATCCCATCGGAACGACTTACTACATTGATTCTGATAATGGTAATGACGCAAATGATGGTCTGGGTAGCGGTGGGGCAAATGCTTGGCTCACAATTTCAAAGTTCATTGCTTCGGCTAGGTCCGCAGGAGATATTGCAATCTGCCGACGTGGTACGACTGCTAATTACGGAACAGCCGTCACTGCTGTCCTAAGTGACGGGCAAACATCCAACCCAATCACGCTTGAGGCTGATTATGATAACGTTTGGTCTGATAATGCCGCGTCGGCGCAAACATATACCCTTGTTCACGGGAGCAAGACCGCTGAAGCTAGCGCGACGATAACGGGCGTCACAGCAGGAGAGTGGGTTTACAATTCTACTGATAGCGACGACCAACGCCTATTTGCCTATGAAGTAGTCTCTGTTTCAGGAACGACGTTGACACTGAGGCATCCTTTCAAGGGTACTTCGGGGTCTACTAAAACTCTCACCATCATGTTGGCGAATCCTATATATGGAGCAGGAACCAACGACGTTATTTATCTACACGAAGATCGATATTGGAGATTCAGCGGAATACATATTTACTCAAGCTACGGCGAAGGTGCCGCTTTTCATAAGACGAATGTATGGGAGACTTCTTGGCATGACAGCATTTTCCAAGGCAACAATGTTAGCTGCGATGCGGTAACTATACAAGACAACTCTAAAGCTGTCCTGCATAAATGTCACATCTATGGATATTCAGTTAATGGCATAGATTTAATCACTAGCTCGGCGGTTGAACTGTATGACTGCGTATTCACTGGAGGGGAACGAGGATTGTATAGCACCTCTGCTATGGGAATATTCCATGCAGAAGATTGCGAATTTAATAGCAATTCCGTAGCAGATGTTGACGCACAACTCGCCGCTAGTTTCGGATTCCTAGCAACTCTTAGAAATTGTCGATTGAATAGCACGGTGGGGGTAAAGTGCGATGTGGGGTCAGCTGGTGACATGATTGGAGTGTATAGCGAGGATCACAACGGCACCAAAGGTGATAATAGGGTGTTCGGAACATTCAGTTCAGTACAGGACGACACGCCTTACATCCAGTCGGATACCGTAACGGTTCGGTCTGGCGGATCGACTACTTCAAGCAAGATTACTCCAAGCACGAATATGGGGCCGCACGACGCTGGGAAAATAAATCTTTTGGGAATGCACTTCCCTCTTTTCAAGACTGATTTCCCAGTTTATGCAAACACGGCATCGAGAACCTATACCTTTCATGTCAAGAGCGCAGCGACAGCCAATTGGACTGCAAATCCAACAGCAGCAGAGCTATACATTGAGGCAACATACTGGGATCATGCGACTAACAACTACCGAAAATCTATCAGGTCAACGGGAACGGTATCTTTCGCATCAGAGACGACATGGCAAGCGATTGCTATCACCGTCGCACCTGCCCAGACTGGTCTAATGTACCTGAAGCTCGTGTATGGAAAAACCAAGGAAGACTCCAAAAGCAACCAGTTCTTTCTTGATCCTCTTGTTGTGGTTAGTTAAAATTTATTTAAATTCGAAGACAATCTGAAACAAAACAATATTATGGCTAATATAGGAATGTTGATGGGGAGTGGGAAATTCACCGAGAGGAACAGTGGTGGTGATGGTGGTGGTCTTCTAGCTCCATCTACTAATCTATTTGCTCAATGGGATGCTGCTCTTGGCATCACAAAAGACGGTTCTGACTTCGTATCGAGCTGGGAAGACCAAATTAATGGGTTGATTATCAACCAAGATGCAGGAGCTTCCCAACCTTTATGGGTCGATTCTGCCCTCAACAGTCTACCGCTTATAAGATTCGATGGAGCTAATGACAGGCTAGCTGGAACTTGGACCGCTATCGGAGCTTCTTCCTCTGTGTATATGGTAGTTCACTTTACGGATGCGTCAGCCGCAGATGTCGCTTGGCACTCTAAAACCTATTGGGGTATGTTTTCTGGGGGATCAAGCGGACTAAATTCTTTCTACAACAACGGAGGGAGAGCTTTTACGGGTTGTTCTAATAATTCTTGGCATATTATTGGGGTGACCAGAAGAGCTGATACTGTAAACTATATCAAGGTTGATAGTGGTTCTGTTCAAACCCTAGCTGGAACCGCCTCAGGAACATTAACTAACATGTCTATTGGAGATAGAGATAGCCTTAATTCTCCTGCTGACGTGGATTTTGCCGAAATACTTATCTATAACGCAAGTCACGACGATTCAAAAATGGAAAGTGTTAATAACTATTTAATATCCAAATACGCATTATGAGAGTGATAAAATTCAACAACAGTACAGACACAGAAATTTTCGCAGACGCTATACATTATGCATTAAAAGGCGACAAAACGAGTTGGGATACGAAATATCCTTTGTCTCCTTTGCCTATTATACAGGGGCAGGCTTTCCCAAATTATAATGCTAGTCGATGGATTAGTGTGGATAACGCTAAATCTGGAACCTTGGAAGAGTGGGCTGTCCAAGTAGATGCTTTCGATTCCAGAATAGATTGGTTGATGATTACATACCCCAACTACATGGCAAACATATTAAGTGTGTTTGGTTATGAAGTTAGCTTTGAAGAAGTACCAAACTCGTATTGGAAAGCTTAAATTATGACTAATTTAATCAAATTCTCAGGGAATCCGAATCTCTGTGGAACGTAGACACTTCAACGATCTGAACATCCTCCAAAGCAGTAACGGCATGAGGAACAAAACGTTCCAAGTCCAAACAGTCTCCTTGATTTAAAGTCCCTGTGTGTATGCTGCGATCTGTGGTGTCAATAAGAACTACGCGAAGCTTGCCGGAAAGAATATAAAATGTCTCGCACTTAATAATATGAAAGTGCATCTTGAATCCCTCGCCCTTCCTGACTTCAAGGATCTTGCCGCAGTAATTATGTCGCTCGTCGTTGGCGAACCAGACTTCCTTGCCCCAATCCTTCAAGACTACTTTCAAAGGCTTCCTAGACAAAGCCTCGAATAAATTAGCGGTCATCTCCTGAGCCTCCCAACTTCCCTCTTTCCATTCTTGAAAAAAGTTTGTCGATGTTTCCTTGGGCAACTTCATCGAGGTTCCCATCTAGCTCGGTGACAAGCTGAGACAGATACCAAAGGACATCACCGCATTCTTTCAGCAATGCTTTCTCTTTGTCTGTTGATACCCAGCCATTGTCATCTCGGATGATCTTCTTAATCTTACCTGCAATTTCTCCTGCCTCGCTAACTAAACCCAAGGCTAGATACTCTAGTGCTTTTTGTTTGGGAAAAATGGCGGTTTCGGAAGACTTCTCTTGATAAGAACGGAAAGTTAGGACAGTAGGTGACTCTGTAGGAGTTGATTCACTCATAATTTTCTAACGTTATTTAACGATGGGACGGTGCTTATTTTGTTTATGTGGAACGACCACGGACGTAACCCTCCATCAACAATATATTACACGCACTTTATACCGAAGTGAAAACCCTTCGACTTTTCGTTGCTATGCTGAACTCGCCTAGCTTGTTGCGAACAGCCCAATATTTTGGAGTGAACTGGCCGTTGGTCTTGCGTGTTAAAAACGGTGAGGCGAATTTTCCTTGTGTATTTCTGACTTTATATCTCATATCGTCTTTGATACTACCAGTCTTTTAATTCTTTGTCAAGGATTTTCTTTAAAAAAATGTGTAATATTATGTGAAAGGAAAAATTATTATGATACCAATGGAATTAGCAACGATGGCAGGTGGCGCAGCAATGGGCTACGTATTTAAATTCCTCGCTGAGAGAGCAAAAGAACGCCAAGCGCAATTCACTCGAATGATGGGTGCGATTGACAAATCTGACGAGTCATCCGACAAGGCAGCGCAGCGTGTTTCTATCGACGCAGGTAAATGGGTTCGCCGTTTTATTGTATTTTCTATTCTTTTTGCGGTGATTTACATCCCTTTCATGCTCGCTCTGACTAATAACCCTACCGTTATTCAGGTCACACAGGACAGACCTGAGTGGTTGTTTGGATTGTTCGGTGGTGGAGCTAAGACTCAGTTTGTTCAACTCCAAGGCTATTTAATGATCGAAGAGGTTAGACAGACGCTTACTGCGCTTGTCGGGTTTTATTTCGGCTCTGCCGTAGCTAAAACAAAATAATTAAAATGATTAAAAAACTATCCATCATACTTGTCTTTGCGATTTGTCTGGCTGGATGTGCTGTTGACCCCATTAAAATGGTTCCCGGCGCGAAGGTCATTAAGTCGTCCAAGGTTGTTAAACTTAACAAAATGGTCGGTGAGATCCCCGGCATTGTAGTTGAGGTACCCGCAGATGAAGTCTTTTCAAAGAACTTAAATCTCGAAGATTCTTTAACTAAGAAGGATATAATGAGAGTAGTCAATGAGCCGGGGGCGAAAAAAGCTCTTGATGCTCAGATGGCGAGGGAAGTTGCGATGGAGATTAAGGAAAGCAATTATGAATTCTGGACTAAAGTAACTCTTGTTAATTTTTTAGTTATCTTATTTGGTTGGATTGCTTGGACTATTCTCGGGTGGTGGAAGAATAGAGTCCCGAAGTTCAACCCGTTCGCCGCGCCAGCTACCAACAAAAAATCCCCCTTGGTTGTGACCAAGAAGGACTCTCTGCATGATATTGACCAGCCGGAACTTTAATTAATCTTAATTAGTTTCAGCATTTTTTTTAATTTCTGTCTGGTAAAAAAGACTCTACTCATTACAGTTCCAATCGCGCAATTTAATTCTGCTGCTGCTTCCTTGTATGATTTATCTTGTACGAAAACTAGATCAAAAATCTTCTGCTGATTCTCCGAAAGCTTTTTCTTTACAGAGTCTAGTTCCATTAGGTGCTTTAATGTTTCTTGTTTCTTGTTTAAGATTTTGTCAGGCGAATCGTGATCTAATACCTGATCGGGTAAAATGTAATCACGACCTTGATCGTCCTTGCTTACGGCCTCCAAGCTTAGACAATTGTTTTTCTTCCCTTTGATTGAATCGAGAAAAACGTTATGAGCGATTCTATATACCCATGTTTTGAAAGAGCTTCGATTCTGGAAGGACGCCATGTTTTTCATGGCTTTAATGAACGCTTGCTGAGTGACGTCTTCTGCATCTTGCAGAGAACTTCCAGTTTTATTAATAAGAATATCTCTTATTACATTAAAAGACCTAGAATACAGCTCTCCAAACGCACCATTATCCCCTCCCTGAACCAAAGCTACTAATTCTTTATCAGTAGCGATGGTAGGGGTATCCATGTTAAAAGATGGGTTCAGGATCGCCGTTAGTAGGCGCAG
>Ga0115000_10001206_pt1 | contig 23139 bp, 13 predicted proteins | sample ArcticOcean_MG_C_6_FD_89690 | JGI IMG/M metagenome (GOLD analysis project Ga0115000, IMG submission 89690) | Marine microbial communities from western Arctic Ocean - ArcticOcean_MG_CB8_128 | ecosystem: Environmental > Aquatic > Marine > Oceanic | place: Arctic Ocean: Canada Basin | collected... | reverse complement strand
TACATATGCTAAACGCTTGTCACTTATTTTAACCACTTTTAGAGTACGATAAGAAAACATGTCGTCCCACAACTCTCGAAAGCCCTCTCGAAGTCCTTTAAATGAAACTACATCAGAAAACTACAGAATTTATTTCTAAAGTTGAACGCACCCATTTTTCGAAAGGATTTTTTGCAATATAGATACACCCCGTTCCGAAAATGAGAACGAAGTACACTTTCTAGCCTAGATCAGCCAACGATGTGAGTAAAGTATAAACATTTTTTTATATCGTGATTAAACAACTTGAACGACAGTCACTCATTCAAGTACCTGATTTAAAGCAACTCACAGCTGAAAAACAAAATATAGTGTTGTGGTTAAGTTCCTCCTTCCTCGGTTCTCTTTTTTTTCCTCTTTCTGTCTTTTCTTTTTTTACTCTTTTTTTCCATATGCCATACCTTTTTTTCACTTTGTAACATGTTAAATTTTTCAGGGGTGATTAACGGTTCAAAGCGGTCAAAGAAAAAAAGGAATAAAAACGAACACCACTGGTACAACACTTCATCGAAAAATGAGCTTGGACAGATGGACACATTTCAGACCATCATGACCATATAGTTGCACTTGCTTTGCAAAAAAAAACACTTCAACACTTCGAGATGTTTTGAACTATTTTTCTAGTATGCTCACACCGTTGAACTGTTTTCAATCGAACTCGAATAGTTGAGCACTTTGCATATTTGAGCACAGATGAAGTATTTGATGAAGTTTATGCGAGTCGTACGGTCACCCCCATAGGCTACTACTTGAAGGGAGAAAATTGCGCAAAAAAATCGGAAAGTATCGTTTGATCTTGGACCATGAAGTGGCTATTGTTAAATATATTTCTTCAACTTTCAATTTATAGCAGTAGTATAGTCCAAAATACACAACGAGCACAAGACAAGAAGATATTGACTTTATCAGGATTCAATACTCTATCGAAACTAAAATATTTTTCCACCCGCAATCAAACTAGAGCATCTACTAAAGTTGCTCGAAGATCCAGTATATTTGAATTACTTTCTTTGATTTTCAGAATACTTTCTATAACCTAATTCATACGAAAGCGTAAATTAGTACAGTTACAAAAGTTAGAGGTATGATTTTACCTGAAGTTCTGTAGAGGTAGTGTCTAGACCACAAAAAGCAGACCAATCATTGGCAATTAGTCCCGATGAAATCACTGTGCTTCCTCGATTCACCGTCCCAGATACTAGAGGTACCTATATATATATTTAGTGCTTTCACATCAAATTTTTCATTTCGAACTCACTTGGAGTATTGCAGACAACTCGTCCAACTCTTGAATTGAAGCTAGAGGATGAATAATACCACCTTGATTCGAAAATCTACAGTAACTTCCTATCAAAACATTCCCGGCAATACTCTATAAATGGTAAATGATCTTTGCCGAGCCATAAATATTTATGGACAAGTACCTGACGGAAAACTTCCACTCCCAGGACATCTGAAATTATCTCCTCAGTCTCTTGATCAAGATCTGGATGAATTAAAGCGACATAATCATTACACGCAATGCAATTTCCCAAAGCTACAATGGTAAAGTTTAATTTGTAAGGTAGAATGTGAATGGATGTTCGTCTTACCCGATAGTCTTTCCTCCGTGCGTTGAAGAATCACTTCGTCCGGCAGCGAATTCCTTATATGTGCAGCCTCTGAATGATGTTAAAATGATTGGCACATAATGGAGAATTAGTACAGAGAGTAGAGCACAATCGTTGCAAAAATAGAGCAAATGCAGAAACAGGAAAAGAGTTTGATAAAGTAATTTTTTGATGTAATTGACTGATTTCTTCAGCCGTGAAGCTGATCAGAGAAAGTACCTTGATCTGTAACTGAATTTGGAAGCAATAGCCCATTTTTGTTACCTTGAAAAATGTCAGTGGCGGGATTTCTTTTTGTAAAATGCAAACTTTACCCACTGTCATCCTCCCAACTAGCCTAGTTCCAGCAATACTAGCTTTCACAGTAGGAAATTTGGGTGGCAGTTCATTTTCAAATACACTTCAAGCAAATTAGAGTAAAAATCGAATAAGTAGCTACGAACCTGTAGAAATTCTCAGAACCACCAAATGCAGTTAAGCAGTAGGTGTTCGTCAAATTCGCAAAAACTCCAATTTCGTTGCTAAGTTCTTGTACTAAGTTTGCAAACATTTTGTGAGAAGGGATTACCTGTTTTCAAATTGATGTCGAGTCGCCATATACAATATTGTACAAGTAAGATTTTCGCTTTATATATAGCAATTTTTTCTCGATAAGGTGACAGTTGACACAGAACAAAGCAGCAAAAGAATTTTTTGTTGTAAAGGTCCAGTTTCCCTTTGGTTGCTCTTGCTTATGAAACAAATTACACCAAACCACAATTCACACAAACAGTCAAAAGATTTGAGAATGTATTTTTTGCTGAATTGCTGCTCTTATTTTAACTTCTTAGTTTTCACGCAGTGGCAGTGTCATTTTTTTTATTTTTACGAATGAAAAAAGCCACAAACACCGTGTACTGACAAAGAACAAAGAAAAGGAACGTTTTGTTTCATACAACTCATTTTTCTCTTCGCTTCGGTGGACACAGTTCGCGAAATGAGGTGCTATTGCATTGAGAAGCTCTGAATAGACGTATATCGTTAAGTTGTTGTGACTCCGTATGTTACTTCTCAAGGTGAAACCTCGAAATATTAAGTTATTTCAGTTTGTGAAATTGCTTGCGGGATACTTTTACAGGCATATATTTCTTGAAAATTGAGAGTACAAAGAAGGATAAGAATGTACTTCGACTTATCCTTAAGATGGAGCGAACCACTTTCGATTTAAGCTTAACACTTCTGTATTCTTCAGCTAGTTACTATGTTAATTAGTAGAAAAAGGTTCAGCTAGAAATATTGCTTCTAGATTCAGGTAGAGAGGAATGTCTTACCAGCCTTCAAAATATTTCGATCAGCGTTATCGATACTTCATGAACTATGGGCTTGGAATAAAGCTGGATGAGGAATCTTGGTTTTCTGTTACACCAGAAGTAATTTCCGAACACCAGGCTAGACGTTGCTTAGTTTTGTTTCCGGTGTGCCAAAATGGAAGATGTTTGGTTTTAGATGCCTTTTGTGGTATCGGAGGAAATTCAATATCTTTTGCAAGGAGTGGATATTTGGTAGTTGCTTGCGATTTGGATCGTACAAAAGTACGTAAGGTAGGCTTCAGTCTATAAACTATAAAAAATCACTGACTTTTACTATTCCTCAAATTTCGACAATAAAATTCGGCACGAGAAAACTCTCAAATATATGGAGTAGAAGAGAGAATCATTTTTATTTGCTGTGATATTTTTCAACATCTAAAAAATTTTAGGATAGATGTCATATTTCTATCTCCTCCTTGGGGGGGTCCACAATATCTTAAGAGTTTATTTTGCCTTGAGTCTATGCTCGTCAGCGGTGTAAACGGAATTGAACTCCTCCTTCAGGCTCTAGAAGTGTCTGAGAATGTAATTTATTTTCTGCCAAAGAATACCAACATTGTTCCTCTCTACAGCATACTTAAATGTAATTGGGAAGTAAGCTATATGTATGCAATATGACTTATGAGTGTATAATTTTATTGGTGTATAGGTAGAGCTGAACTATTTGAACAGGAAGTTGAAATCTTTAACTTTATACTTCGGATTATTAGCTTCAAAATAGTTGAAGTAATTTTATGTAAGTGAGAAAGAAGGTATTTTTGAAAATAAAGGCAAACTTTAACGAGAGACCTATATCTATTGTGCACAAATTCGGCAATTCTCATAAACTTCAAACACACCCCCGCATAAACTTCAAACACATCTTTGATTTTAAGTTTCAGTTACCCCCATCAATCAATTTTTTGAAGTTGTCTCCGATTTTTTTAAGACCTTCTGCTGCTTCCTGGGCAGGCATCCGCGTTTCTTCCTCCGGTGGAATAACGTAAACATCCTTTTCTGAAGGTTTAAACATAGAGTTGGGATTCTCTTTGTCCAAGACACTAAATCCATACTCAAGTTCTCTCGCACTTTTCAACATTGGCATTTTTCTGACCATTTCTTCCAACTGAACCTGCTCTTTGTATAAAGCCTGGCCAATATTGTTTGTCAGTGATTTCAGAGCCATCTGCAAGAAAGTATGAGAAAAATGATAATAGGAAAGAGAAGAAAATACATCTTTCGACAAGTTACTGTCTAAACCTTTCACTAAAGTATTAGCAGTAGAACCTCCCGTGACTACGTTGAGAGGAAACCACGTTTTCAATCCTTTTTTCGACCGGACATAAATTACAAATTGTTCATTATCTGGATCAATCGGCGGTAAAAATTGTTCTCTACATTTGATAAATGTCAATCTTTCGAAAGTTAAAGTCAAAATTATTCTTACACAGAACCTCCTTGCTTTGGGTTCGAACCTCTTCGATTTTGTTGCTTTCCTTTTGCGAAAACCTACCAAAAATATCATATATGAAATTCAATGAATCAAAGGTGACGACAGAACCTGAAAGTGAATACGCTTCGAAGTTGTTTTGGGCTGCATCAGGCATGTTTTGAAGCGTCTGGGAGAGAAAGAGCTCGCGTGCATAGTGCTGACTTGGTACATTGTGCTCTGGTAAGTATTGTTTTTGGAGGAGTACAACGTATGATATTACGTGCAGTCTCACCAACGCAATGAAGCAAGCTTACGAGCACGACACTCGTACAAATTCAGAAATTTTTTGGAGTTTGGAAGTTTGCCATTATATGTAATATCAGAAAACCAAACTCCCAGACAGAATCTTCGACACAAAGTCTCCTCCCTCCAGGTCGTCACGGACTTTGCTTTCGATCGAGGAAAAAGTGCTTCTCCTTTTTACGAAAAAAAAGGAATCTGAAGCCTCGAAAACGAACGTACAAGAGATTAGATTTGCTTTCGCACACTCTCACTGATTTATCGAGGCAGTAAAGTCAGAAGATTGCATACCTTTTCCTCCGGAATATTACGACGATTTCCTTTTCGGCTCATGGATCTCCTCCATTATTTTGATATTGTTCTTGCAGATGCTCGTCCAACTCACATTATTATCCATACGATCATCTTTGCCTTTTTGTTCATTTCAATTTCCGAGATATACATTTCAACCGTGCACTCTATTCGAATACAAGGATATCGAAAGTTTTTCATAGCGAAATTTAAGTGCTTCCCTTTCGTAAAATACTTCATCAGTGTAGCAAAAGCGAAAACAATTCAAAAGATTCAAGATGACTTTCAGATGAAAAAAAGAAGAAACCTGGAGAAGTTGAAGCGTTTACCGCGTTCTGGGCTTACAAGGAGTGAAATCATGGAACAAGCTCAAGTTCGAAGGAGTTGGGATACTTCCTGGGAAGCTGGAAACTCAAAAATGTCTGGTACAGTCTACGTGTCAAATCGCGAAAATTTCGAAATTTGCAACAGTATATACTCCGTTTTTGCCCACACCAATCCATTACACGGAGATTCCTTCCCTTCTGTTTGTCGCATGGAAGCAGAAGTTATTGCTATGACGATAGATTTAATGGGTGGAGGTTCGAATGGATCGTGCTCAGTTTGTGGAACAATGACATCAGGTGGGACAGAGAGTATATTAACCGCTATACGTGCAACTCGTAACTATATGAGAGAGAAAAAGGGAATTTTAAGACCAGAAATGTAAGTTTGAATTTAGATCTAAATACGATAGCTTATCAACCTTTTCAGGATTGCAGCCACATCTGCGCACGCAGCAATATACAAAGCTGCCGAATATTTCAATATTGATTTGATATGCATTGGGGTGGACACTTCAGGTAGAATGAGGGTTTCTGAAGTATTGAAAGCCATAACGAAAAACACTATTCTAATTTACGCTTCTGCACCGAGTTATCCACATGGTACAATTGATCCTATCGAGGAGTTAGCAAGGATAGCCTTGAGGTACAGTTTTTGTCTCCACGTAGATGCCTGCCTAGGTGGTTTTGTTCTCCCTTTCGCTCGGCACTTAAAATCTATAAGTATCCCCAACTTTGATTTTCAAATTGAAGGAGTTACTACTATAAGTGTAGATACACATAAATATGGCTGTGCACAAAAAGGCTCTTCGGTTCTTTTATACCATTCGAATATACTTCGACAATATCAATACACCTCAGTTACGGATTGGTCAGGAGGCTTGTACATTTCGCCGTCTCAGCCTGGATCACGATCAGGAGGGTTAATAGCACAGACTTGGGCGGCTTTGTTATATAACGGCTACAATGGATATCAGAGCGCAGCTCATAAAATTTTGCTTGCATCAAAATATTTTCGAGAACAAATAAGTAATATACCTGGGTTAGAGCTTTTAGGAGCTGATGTCACCATGGTTGTTGCCTGGGCTGCAAAAAATCCAAAACTTAATATTTATATGATAAATGATATCCTCAGCAGTATGGGATGGGAGCTATCTGTTCTTCATGCACCGCCAGCTTTGCATCTGTGTATAACCTCAGCCAATATTGGTTCCTTGCCAAGCTTAATAGCAGATCTTCGTGCTTCGGTAGCCGATTCTTTCGAGCATCAAAATAATTCTAGTTCTGGCATGGCACCAATATATGGCTTGGGAAATGCTCTTCCTGATCGCAATCTCGTTGGCGAAATGTTGAAGGAAATACAAGATATTCTTTTGCACAATTCATAAGAATGAAATTCATATTTTGTTGATAGTATATATCGAATTGTCAGGGGTGTTTTCTATAACGAGTATTTGAAATCTTCGTACCCGTCCGCTAGGTTTTATTTGATAGAGAAGAAAAGCGAGAGAGATCATGCTATGTATTTAGATAAAAATATTATTTTAAATACAAACTTGAGGTAGATAACCAATATTGATCACGTTGCATCGTGCTCTACGTTCGGGTACATGGAGTCTGTCTTGCTAAAGTTTACTTCCATCTTACTTTTATTCAACTCTTCGCCTGCATTGCCTGAATCCCTCCTGGTCTCTAACTTTTGAGGTCTGAACATTTGTTCCTGTGCCTTGTTTACACCTTGAGAAGACTCAAAATCGTTCGCTTGCAATTCTGCATTGTGGTCCACTCGTTTTTCTTCCATAAATATACCTCCACCAGCAACATCAGGATCCTCATCCTCTGCTATATCATTAAGTTTATATGAGTCTTGAGGAACCTGATGATATGGTACGGAAGGTCTAAATGGAATTTTGGTTAGATTTTCAAGCAGACGATTTCTAATGCCATCAAGATAATCTCGTGTATTTTGATTCTCCATATTACTTGGTGTAATATGTAATGTGTTAGTCGGGCCAAAATACTCGGAATAATCGTTCGGTGGAAGAATTTCATCGAGCTCCCTTTTGAGTAAACAGCCAGTTTCATAAACCCAGCATCTCGCAACGTTCCGTATTGTGTACCCTCCCCCACCTAAAACAAGTAAAGGTATATCAAAACTTTGCATAAACTTCAAGCACTCTGCATGCCCACGAATAGAAAGGTTAAAACAGCCAAGTCTGTCGCCAGAAAGAGAGTCAGCTCCAGACTGGAAAACTATGGCTTCTGGTTGGTACATTTCCATCACTTTATTCATTATTGGCTTGAACAAGTATTCATATGCTTCGTCATCTATCCCATCCTTGAGAGGAACATTTACACTGTAATATTTACCGCGATGCTGGCCGATATCCTGCAAATGGCCGGTTCCAGGGAAATATTCCCCAAATTTATGAAAGGAGACTGTCATAACTCTATCTGTTGTATAAAAGGCTTCTTCGACACCATCCCCATGGTGAATATCGATATCCAAATACAAAATTCTGGAATGAACTTTCAATAACTCGAGAATAGCGAGAACGATATCGTTGACATAGCAAAATCCGCTGGCCTCAGATTTTTTTGCATGATGAAGTCCTCCAGCCCAGTTCACAACAGTATCCGAAACTTTGTGATTCAATCTGACAGCTCCCCCTACAGACCCACCCGTGTATATCTGAGTAAAATTAAATAATCCGTCAAAAACAGGACAATCTTCGGCAACGTTAAAACGCTTCAATTGTCTCATATGTTCATGTTGATTATCGGGTGTGATAAGTCTTAAAAATTCTATATATTCATCACTGTGAAACTGTGTCATGTCTTCTGCACTTGCCAAAGCAGGTCTGAATATCTGACAAACGATCGTTTATGAACACGTGCAAGAAAGATATCTAAGTGCCTCACCTCCATTTCTTTATGCAGACCGTAATGCATTAATAAGTTATGTGTCATCCGAACCCGATGTGGTTTCATAGGATGGCCCTGGTTTAAACTTTTTAGAAAATTGAACGGAAGGTGAGAAAACCGTCACCTGTCCGTAGTAAAAGTTCCCAACTTCCGGATCGTAAAAATACGAAATTTTATTCTTCATTCTGGATCAGCTTGGATATAGCCGTGTGCCGAGCGTAGGTTGTTCGAAGAAGAAGAAGATGTATAAACGACAATTGGACTTTTGGACTGTCTCACTTTCACTTCTAAGTCTTACCGAAGAGTTCTGAGATTGAAACAGAAATTTGAAGCCCGTACGTGAAAGCTGAAAACGTGAAAACGTGAAAAGTGAAAACGACAAACGTGAAAACCCGAAAGCCAAAAATTTCCGATATACGATTAAACCCTACGATTCGTAGATGATCTATGATGTACAATAATAAAGCAAATTATTTGAAAAAAAAAACAAAATAAAAAGTAAAATGTACGCGTAAAAAAAGAGCAACGTGCCAACAACGAAAGTCAGTTACGCCACATACACAAACACTCCCTCCCTCCACTTTTGGTATTCAAGCATGGCAGAACTGTTCTTTACAAATATCATACCATTATAGAAGCGAACTTCTTGAATTTTAGTGAATTTTAGTGATTTGGAGAGTACTGTGATGAAACTGGAGAAAGTTGGAGGGCGAAACTAATAACAAACTAATTTACTCCTCACGATGTAATTTGAGCTCAAACTGAAGGAAATATTATCCCCCCTGAACAAGCTAAAACGTGGTGTAATCGTAAATTAAGTTGATACATTCAGTTTCCTATCAGGCTGAAAGGTTTGATAGGCAAATGATATGCCATTACTTCACAGAGAATTTTATCACTCTTGCAGCTGCGAATTTCGAAAATATTTTGGGCGAGCCTTGGTTTCCTTCGAGTAGAGATCAGAACATCCACTTGGGAAGAAGTAATACATCAACATCCAAGGACAAAAATCAAATATACACGAAGCATTATAAAGAATTGGGGAGGAAAAGTAAGACGCAACTATCCTTTCTTACTGATACTTTGGTACCACATGATCATATGTTCATTGTGCATATAAACTCCAATTTTCTCAAATTTTATGGGCAAATGCGACCTATTTTTTTTTCGTTACTGTACAGAAAGAGTGAAAGAATAAGATATCATAGTCATTCATACATTTGCAAATATTTTAACTCGTGTTCAAAACGAAGCGGGCAAGAGTATGTGATGATTTGTGACATCAGTTCTCGTGAGAGTTTAGAGTTAGTTACAACTTTTTCTGGATCCTATATTTCATCTGTTTCTTGCCATGATTTATGTTTATGTGGCTCGTTTGAACACTTCAAAGCCTCTCTTTCGGAACAGCTTGGAAAAATGGTGAGAAATGAAACCGTCCTGTATTTAAGGAATTTGGACGTACTTGAAAGTAGTTTCCAAGGAATACAACTTGACGAGATAGGAGAAATTTTTCACAAGTCTCTCGCAACATTTTTTAGACCCTATGATTCTACCTTAAATAATGAACCTTCGTTAGTAGTTCTAACTGATTCGCAAAGCCACGGAGGAAGTAAGGTATTGAACTCAGGTTTACGGGTTGTAGATTTGTTATCCTTCAAGTATAATATTATGATGTCATGTTTGTCTACAAAAAAAAAAATCTACGAGGAGTCAGAGTACAGATGTATTGGTTCCAATAAAGTACAAAAAAATGAATTGATAAGTACTAAGATTGCTCGAAGATTTCAAAATATGAATAAAAATTTTATGACATGGAATCCAACTGAAGTAAACGGAATGAATACTTTCCCTGAACTTCATTATAATTCAAAGGCGTTAATAGAAAAAAAGGTCCAGAAAAAGTATAGGAAAAGTCAAATATCAAAATTTACGACAAAGAATTGGACGGATGTGGGTGGTCTAGACTCGATTAAAATAAAGTTGAAAAATATGCTGAATTTCTCAGTAAAATATCAAAATCTTATTCCGTGCACGGGTTTAAGGAAAAAAGGTATTTTACTTTATGGACCTCCAGGGACTGGCAAGACGTTGATTGCGAGAGTCATTGCCTCGGAAGTTTCATCTCACTTTATTAATGTCAAGGGCCCTGAAATCATGGAGATGTATGTTGGTGAAAGTGAAAAGCATATTAGGGAGATTTTTGAAGAGGCTAAGAAGTATCGGCCTTCCGTGATTTTCTTTGATGAGCTGGATGCTTTAGCACAGTCACGACCTTATTATAGTGAAAATATAAGTTCATCTACCAGAGTTGTTAGCCAACTTTTGACAGAAGTAGATGATCTAACAAAATACGACGATATCTTTACTATCGGAGCAACAAATAGACCAGATTTGATTGAGCCTGCACTTTTAAGACCAGGTAGATTTGAAACGCCGATCTTTATCGGAGTTGATTCGTCAAAAGGCGGGCGTCAGAAACTGCTTAAAGCGCTTACGAAAGGATTCATTTTCAGTGATATGTTTACATTTGAAGTGCTATCGGAAAGAATATCTTGTTTGTACACTGGTGCAGATATGTATGCAGTTTGTGTAGATGCCTGGTTGGAAGCAGCAAAGAGAACTTGTTTTAATGGCGCTGGAGAGGGGGTTGCTGCGGGTGAAATTAGAGTGAAAGAGAGCGATTTTAGAACAGCTCTTGAGGAAAATTCTCCCTCATTGAGAGATGAAGATCTTACTCGATACAGTGAAATTGAAAAATCTTTTAAGTAAAATAGAATGACCGATCAAGTTTAGGGTATTTTTGAGGGTCTAAACACACACGCCACGCCGGCTTTCCTCTCACAAAAAATTAATAAAAAAGCTTCTTTTGCGTCTTTTGGGCCTCCTTCTCCTCCTTCCTTGCTGTCGTCACTCTCCACCACCCCCAAAAAAGAAAGATAAAGTGATGAGTTTAACCCTTCACACTCCGAACGTAAGGGTTCGAATGAGTGAAAAGACTAGTAGTCTCGGTATTGCTAGAAGTCATCTTCGATCGCTGATTCCTTCAAAGGATCGCGCAATTACCGTAAAAAGTAAACACGTGTGTTTGAGCTCTTCTTCTTCTTCTTCTTCTTCTTCTTCTTCTTCGTCTTCCTCAGATTATGCGAATCTCGACCCTTCGGGTTTGCAAGGAAAAGCGTTAGAATTTCCGATCAAAGAAGATTTTCCTAGTCGCTCTGAGGTATTATCAAATATTCCGGAAGATTGCTTTCAAAAAGATACCGTAAAATCTATATTCTATGCTTTTCTATCAACCGGCATGACTTTGGGCTGTGGATTACTTGCTTATCTCAGCATTCCTGTAAACTTTTCATGGTGGCCAGTATGGTTGGCATATGCCGCTGTAACGGGTACAATAGCCACGGGCTGTTGGGTGGTTGCGCATGAATGTGGACATAATGCATTTAGTGATAATAGAGTGATTCAGGATTTCTTTGGGTATATGTTACATTCAGTTCTGCTTGTCCCGTATTATTCCTGGCAACGTTCTCATGCGGTTCATCATAGTAGAACCAATCATTTAACCGAAGGGGAAACTCATGTACCATATGTCAAGGGAGAGAAGAAAGGAGACTTAAACATACAAGCGAGGCAAAAACTTGGAAGCAAACTCTTTGCATGTATGCAGCTGATAACCCATCTTATTTTTGGATGGCCAGCATATTTACTAACTGGGGCAACAGGCGGAAGTGCACGTGGAATAACAAATCATTTTCTGCCATGGATTAACACAGGTAAGCTTGAGTTATTCCCTGGGAGCTGGAAAAAGAAGGTCCTATTTTCCGATGTTGGGGTTCTCGTCGTAGTTTTCCTCCTTGCACTATGGACTTATGCATCAAGCTTTAGCACTTTTGTGGCACTCTATTTAGGACCATATGTTTTTGTGAACATATGGTTAGTTTTGTACACATGGCTTCAGCACACTGATATAGATGTCCCACATTTGGATGCACAAGAGTGGAGTTACATCAAGGGCGCATTCTTAACGATCGATAGACCATACGGTGCTGTATTTGATTTTTTACATCATCGAATCGGTAGTACTCATGTTGCACATCATGTCGAGTGCTCAATTCCTCATTATAAGGCTATGAAAGCAACTGAGGCACTAAAGAAGAAGTACCCAAACTTTTACTTGTTTGATCCTACTCCAATTTGGTCTGCTCTTTTGAGGGTAGCGACAAAATGTGTTGCAGTTGAAAAAAGAGGTGAAGGACGACAAACGTTGTGGACTTTCACAGAATGCTAAGAAGTGGAAGTTTTAGTGACTGGTTCAAACAGTTTATTTGCTTCATACTAGGTTCAGATTGTTAGAGTGTACTTTACAGCAATGAACTCGTACAACTATCAGTGAAAGCTATACGATTCCACTGAAACATCTCTCTTGATCCCTTCTGTACTCTTGCGGCACCATGAGCACACAGAGACAGTGAGACACAGTCTTGCAAGGGGTAGTTTTTTTTTTCGATCCTAAAAAAAGCATCCGATTTTTTTTTTGAGGATGTTGAAGTGAACGAAGGCATTCAGGAACCACCGAGAACAGCTGTCAGAGGCGACAACCTGACAACCGAACTGGGTAAACACGTAATCTCAAGGTGCTTTTTTTTCTGCCAAATGGGATCTCTTTCGCTAGCTTTCACTGTTCTCGTATACTTTAAATCTCTATTCTCTAATACGCCGAAGTTCCAATCTTTCGTAGATACGTGAAATTGTTGCTGTACCTCGTCAATAAAAGTATGATAACAAAGAAGTTATGAACTTAGCCACGCTCGCTCGAATCACGCCTGGATACCGCGACACCAATATTTTTATCCGTGTACGAACGAGACCCCTTCGAAATTATCCTTTCTATTCCGCGCATACAAAAGGCATGGAAAGATATACTAGTTACGAGCATACCATGAATGCAAGCAGGCTGATTCGAGAATATAGATTAGACTCGTTAAAGAATGAGTATAGTGCAGCAAGAAAACTAAATTTAAAATTGCAAGCTCTTGGGAAAGATAAGAATAATTATGAAGTAGTATTTCTAACTTTTAAGAAACTCCTTGAGCATGAATCAATATCGCCAAACGCACATATGGTAACAACTGTTATAGCAGTAGCAGGAAAATACGGATTACTTGAAGAGGCAAGATATGCTTTTAATTGGAGCCGTTCGGCAGATGCAGGAAGTGCAGCAAAACCAACTTCATACACGTATACTGCAATTATGCAGGCAATAGGACAGAACATTACTGGAGAGAGTTGGAAGGAAGCCTTTCAACTCTTCGACGAAATGCTTGAGCTCGGATTGACTCCGAATACTTTCACATATAGTGCGCTAATACGTACTGGGGTTCGCGGTGGTGAAAATGGTGCAAGACAGGTGAGTGGTACTTAAACTCTGTTCTCCTTTTTCATGAAATAGTCGAGTTTTCAAGATTTTTCATATTCTACTGATTATTTAATCTCTCTCTTCTTTAGGCCCTTTCCCTCATACCACACATGCAAGAGAAAGGAGTTGTGCCTGATTTGGCAGTTGCCAGTGCGCTCATAAGTGCTTTTGGAGCAGTAAAAAATGCTTCTGGAGTTCGTACGGCTGCTCGCTCAGCGCTAAGCCTCGGTAATGTTGATGGTAGACTTTTTGTTGAAATTATACGAGCCTACGTACTATGTGGCTTATACAAAGATGCTATTGAGATATTTGAATCACCTGGCTGTCCAAAAAATGTTCAAACTTGTACTGCAATCATGCAAGCACACGGCGAATTGGGATGTTGCAGAGCTGCTGAGAATATATACAAGAATATGAGAATTGATGGAGGATTTGGATTTTTGCCGAACGCTCGAACACACACTACGATACTCAATATATACGAAAAATCATTCATGTGGGACAGAGCAGTTCTTCTCCTTCGCAAAATAGAGCATCTCAATATTATATCCAAATCTGAAGAATATTGTCTAAATGAAATACACTATAACGTTGTGTTGAGTGCATGTGGCAAGTGTGGACAGTGGTCAGTAGCTGAAGCATTATTTCATGCTATGCGTTCTCGAGGAATCAGGACTACGCGTGTTACCTTCAGCACTCTTATGGTTGCATATGGAAGAAGTGGAGAAACAGAGCGAGCACGACATTTATTTGCTCTTATGGAAAATGAACGTATACTTCCAGATGATTATTGTTTTGTGGGCCTTATTATTGGACATGCCAAAAGTAGAAACTTAAGATCTGCGCTTGAGATTAAACAGCTAATGTTGGCTTCGAATGTTAAAGAAACTGTGCATACATATAATGCATTAATATATGTTGCTGATGTCTGTGGTGAGTATGAAAAAGTGGTCGACCTGTATGAGACCATGTTAAGGAAAGGGATTCAACCAAACCTGTCTACTCAAGAACTTGTCGTGAATGTAGGAAAAAAGGGTGCAAAATTTTATGAAGAGACACAGCTAGCTGCCAGCGTAGCATCTGCTGCAGCTGGGATAGTAGGTGTCGTCGGTATGGCTCTTGGTCGGTGGTAAGGGGAGAAAATGTAGCTTGTAATTTTTAGTATTCTCACTTTATTCGTTATTTCCCTATTCCTATAGACTGTTGGACATTATTGACTCCTTCATTCCCCATAAACTGTGTGAATACAGACGTAACGAAACCAAAGTTTCGTGTTAACGAATATTTTAGAGCCGGTGGAAGAGGTATAAGTAAATTTGCTGGGTTCATTCTTTCCTTACAAGTTGTGGAAACTTGTGAAAGGCGCTTTTCGAATGCCGGCGGGAAATCGAACCATGGATGATTACGAGAGTGTTTCTTTCTCTGCGCCTTTACTTGGGGAGTAGTACTTGTGCCGTCTCCACTATACTCGGGTAAGATTTCGAATGTTGATGTGACGTTTCCTGTGGAAGACATCTCACTCTTTCATATTACTCGGAAATAGAGCTAAATATCACGTCTGAATCTACAGAACAACAGAAGTCTTATCTTTAGCAGTTTAGAACTTTTAACCAAAAAAGTTCATCGAATCGTGGTTGTATTGTTGTTTCTTTAGTTGAAATTATTTTACAAAACAGGGTAAAAAAATAAAAAAAGGCGGTTGGACATATACGAGTAGTACTGGAAAAATTTTAAGGGTGATATGATACGGGGGAAGAAGGCGTGAAGGCCCGCGAGGAAGGTTTAAGTATTAAAATGAGAGTATAAACACAAACCATACGAAAAAGTTGCAATACAACTTAAATGTACACGAGACCTACAAGAGTTCAACCTTTGCTTCCAACTCAAATGAAAATTGCGTAAGTGAAAAGTTTAAAAGTTGGCAAATTCACCTGTCGAAGCATAAGCTCTGTTAAATTCTTTAGGTCTGATTTCCTCTGGAACTGGTAGAAATTGTCGAACGTCTTTATTATCATCAATACGAGGAATGTAAGGTGCAGGAGCTTTTTGGTCTTGTATTAAACTCCAGTCAAGACTCTTGAACCATTTTGCTTTTTTCAAGCCGCAACAACCAGATTTGCCCATTCCAAGTCTAGTTTCCGGTGACTTTCTTAGTAAACCATTCACAACGAAACGGAGCTCTAAAGAATTCCGTGGTTGAAAATGGAAGCAAACGTCTTTGATTGATCGGTACATTGAGCATTCATCTTCATGAAAAAATGGTGGATTGAAGTTTACCATCTCAAATATCAATACGCCAAGTGCCCACCAATCAACTGCAAGAGAATGCCCACTTTGATTTAACTGCTCTGGTGACATGTACTGTGGAGTCCCACATACAGTAAATGACTTTGTTCCTGGCTTCACATACTTGGCAAAAGAGAAGTCTACTAACGTCACATAGCCATTTTGACCAAGCATCAGGTTCTCAGGCTTCAGATCTCGGTACACTACATTTAGGCTTTGAAGGTAATCAAAAGCAAGTATCACACATGCACTGTAAAATTTAGCGTGTGATTCAGGAAGCGACTTCGAACGCGAGTGTAAATATGTGAATAAGTCACCACCAAGTACTTTGTCCATAAGCATATAAACAGAATTTTCAGTTACGAAGGTCCTGTGCAGCTTTACGATAAATGGCGAGTCACAATTTGACAAAACTTCTTTTTCTTGATGGACATGCTTGATTAGACCACGCTTAACAATCTGGGCTTTTCCGATTTCTTTCAAAGCATAGGTTTCAGTTCCGTGAGTGACTAGGCTTACTTTGCCAAAACTACCTATTCCGAGAATATGTAAAAAACTTAGTTCCTCCAACTTTGCACTTGATATTTGCGGTAGGCTTGATTCATGAAAGTATTTTGTTGCTGCTTCACGTTTTAGAATATTTTGCAAACTGCCAAAACGTTTTTCAAAAGTTCGTTTGGAGATGACAAGTACAGTGGACTTTCTTGAAGCGATAGCAGTCGCTTTACGAACATCTGATTCAGAGATCAAACCAAGTTCTCCAAAGTAAGATCCTGCAAAGAGCGTTGTTAAGTGCACTTTCTCTGAGTTCTCTTCTCTAAATATGTCTACTTCGCCACTTTCAAGAATGAACATAGAATCACTTCTTTCGCCTTGTTTAATAATCATATCTTCTTTCGCAAAAGTTATATCTGTTAATTCATGAGAAAGAGCTTCGTGCTCATCTTCATTCAAGTTTGAAAATATTGCTACTTTTTTCAATGAATTTTTAAACCATGCGTGACGCAAATCAAATAAGTTTCCATTTTTTTTTTCAAAAGCCTGCCTTGTCATAATTGCAATTTTTGAATCGTCTGACTGAGAATCTACACTAGCAGATCTCCTATCATTTCGGAGAAGTGCGAGTTCACCAAAATAATCCCCCCTTGTCAAAGTTGCTAATGGCATGTTTTCTCCATTTTTTTTCACTTCAAAGTATCCAGAAATTATTACATAAAAAGCTTTACCAAGATCTCCCTCCCGTATGACCATTTTACCCTTCCTCACATTTTCGATCCGCATTGAGGAAGCTAAATCCATAAGTTGAGGATCTGTCAAGGGTGCTAGAAGAGGGCATGAGGTGCATGCAGTAAAGCAATAAGCCTCTTCTAGGTTCCCTAAAATTTGAACAAATATTTTTCGAGAGAGGACAAGGCATTTTGTTTTAGTAGTCGCTCGTACAGTTACTGCTCTTGGCTGATCATTAATTAGTGCCAGCTCTCCAAAATATCCACCACATGAGCATTTACCAACTATGCACTCCTTCGAAATAAATGACACTTCTCCAGATTCAATTACATAAAATGTTTTACCCAGTTCCCCTGCATGAATAATCGTCTCTCCAGCCGAGAATATTTCTCTAGTTGAGGATGCCGAAATTGATTTCAACTGAGTTTCATTAAGAGCAGCAAAAATTTCAATTCCAGAGAATAGAAGCAATCTTTTTTGTTCTTCTGTTGAAGCCAGTTGATGTTTAATTGACTTAAATACCATAGCATCGAGCGTCCAAAGCTCCATGTCTGTTTTAGCGAGAACAGTTGCTGACCGTGGACATGAATATAAGAGTGCAAGTTCTCCAAAGGCATATCCTCGACATATCTTTTTAAGTATTTTAGCAGATTTTGGGTCATAAGCATAGTTCAAATTCGGTGCTGATTCAATATTTTCGAAATCATCGCTTTCGTTCTTTAAAATGATCGCTTCACCACTGTTTATAACATAAAACGTTTTTGCGTCGGGATCTCCTTGTGTAACAATTAAATCCTTCGCTTTCACTTTTAGGAGCTTCATAGAACTAATAACTAGATCTAAGGTAACATCATCAAAATCATTGAATAGAACGTTTCTTTTGATAGCTCTTGATATGAATGCTCGCGTGGATTCGCATTTGTTCTCAACAGTATTTTTTAGTAAACTTCTCGGGATGCTAGTGACTCCTTCAGCAATTGCGCCTCGTTTTTGTTTGTGAGCTTCCATGTAAAGCCTCTCTTTGACGGCGGAACCCTTCCGAAATTTAATTGAAGTCTTTTTGACACGCAGTGAGCATGCAGAATCCGTAGGATTTGTGGTGTCATCCTTAAAGACGATATCTCGGGCTCCGAAACAGCGTTTGAGAAACATGCCGAGATTAATGCGATGTGTGTCTCATAAAAAGCGTTTTTTTGAAGATCTTTGGAGTTTGATTTTGTGAGCCCTTCAAAACAGAAATTCTGAAAAACGCAAAAATCAAAGGTGAAATAGAGATGATGTGTGAGAAAGGCGAATAAAAACATATACCGGTACACCTCTACCAGTACTATATATTTACTTATTCCGCACATCATATTGATATGATATATCTGCCTGTGTAGCGACCTCCGACAGTCGGACATAGAAAGGAAAGTAAACCCGGGTCTGTCGCGGGCCTTTTCCACTGCCCTCCCCTCCCCTCAGGCACTCAGGTCAAACTCTCGATTCGAAATGCTCAGAGCTTCTTTTTGTATTTTCTCTTCGTACACTTTTAAATTAATTTTTCCACGTAAGCATTCCGTTGTTTCAGCTAAGATAAGAATCTAAGGAAAAGTTGCTGTAGGGTTATCTAAATGGGCACATATTATTATCCTTTCGGTACTTTCGTATCTTAATATTGCATCAAAACGGACCTTTATAGATTCATACAGGAACGCACACTTTCTTTTCTCTCACCCAAAAATGAGATTGTTGGGCTTTGTTCAGTTGGTAGAGAGTTACAGTCACTGTGCTGTTTCTTGACAGTAATGCATGCTCACAAGCCTTTCTGCACCTAAAATCTTATATATAGTTCACGCCGAAACTTTTAAAAAGAATATTACCTGGGTTGTACCGTACAATGCATTTCTATAGTTCTATAGGTCCTATTATAGCTGGATATCTCCAGACTATTCTTCTGTGAGTCTTATTCAGAGTAATCCGGTGGTAAATATGTATAGTTCTGAACAAAATTTACAGGGAAACAAAGAATAAAAAGAAAAGCGCGGAGCAGTTACAGGTGAGATTACCAACTTCAAGTTTAAATTAATTGTATCTTTATATTTCTTCCAAAAGTTGACTTGGGGTGAGCGCCACTCTTGGGGTGCCCAGCGCACAGCAAATATGCTTAAAGACCTCTCTGGTTTTTATATCAAAGTTTGGAATTTTTTTCAATATTCTTTTCGGTTTTGATTCCTGTTATCTGAGGTGGGGCAGGTATTTGCAACGAAAACAGATCTATTGCCCAGGCAATATATTGAAGCTCTCAAGTTTGTATTTGAAGAATGTCCGGCAACTTCTTTTAAAAAGGTCGAAAAACTGCTGAGAATGCAGCTTGGAATTTCAATAAGCACCACATTCGTAAATTTTAATTATTGCCCCATAGCATCGGCAACTATTGCACAAGTTCACACTGGCGTTTTGAAAGGTTCTAATGATCAAGTGGCAATAAAGGTTCAGCATTCAGGTAGTGAAGATCTTCTACGCAGTGATATCAGAAATATGTTGATGATTTCAAAAATAATGGATCGAATCGGTCTTAAGCCTCCCATTGATCATACGAGTGTTTTAATCGAATACACTCAACAGGTTCTGTCTATTAGCATTGTTTTGTGTCTTTTGATAACCCCTCTTTACTCAAGGTTCCAAAGGAGTTTGACTTTAAGAGAGAAAGTGATATGCTTAATTCAATTGGATCGTATCTATCTGAAATAAATATCAATGCTGAAGCTCCGCAGTCCTATCCATTTCTATCTTCAACGAAAATACTGACCATGACCTTTATAAATGGTTTGAACTGTTCAGATAGTGCTTTGTTTGGACAACGTGGTGACTTAAATTTCTCAGATAAAAAAGAATCAGCTTCAGTATTTTGTAATAATTTGATATCTTCGTATGGTATTCAACTATTTGGCGTTGGCATTTTCCATAGCGATCCTCACCCTGGGAACGTGCTCCTAACATCGAAAGGAAAATGTGCTTTGATAGATTTTGGACAGATGAAAATACTTCGCGACGAAACCAAACTAGTTTTTGCCCGTCTAGTTATTGCACTTTATAATAATTCAAAAGAGTGTATTCGATGCATGCAACAACTTGGATTAAAGCTCGAAAATACTACTAGTGAAGTTGATTCAGTTTTAGCATACTTGCTCTTTGACACTCGCATGGATATCAAAGAAGCACATTTATCCCCGCTCGATTTCGATCTTCCGCCAGAACTTCGAATAATTTCTTTGACAGAAATTGATTCTGATGTTTTTATGATAATTCGTATCATATCAATGTTTCGGGGTATAATTCTATCACATAATGTGGATGTACACGCTAGGAAAATTTGGTATCCACTTGCGCTTTCTGTATTGTACCAGAACGGTGAATATAGTTTTTGTTCGGATTCAAAGTTTCAGTTTCAGCAAGGCGTCCACAGCCAGATGCAGCAACTCTCTTCATGGATGAAGGATAATGATTTACCTAGTGACCAAGCTGCATTAATGCCATTTGCCATTTCTAAACTATACAGCACATCAAATATAAGGGATGCCATAATAGCGCAAGATACCATAAAGCTCAACTCAGCTTTCAAGACATTTTCGAAAAGTCAGAAAGATAGATGCATACAACTAGTCCAACTTGAAAAATGCCAAAACAAGGCGTTTCCTCACTAAAAGTGATTTATTTATTCATATACATATACTATGCATCTTATTCCAGCTTATCCTGTGTTATACCTCGTTCTACAGCAACTTAAAATCAATTAATGAGACTCTTTCGTCACAGGACTATTGTTAACCCGCGTGTGAATGGCAACGAGACGCCAGAGTAGAGCATTCCTAACAAGTTCAAGTTACAACTGTTTTTGTTCCTGTTGAATAGAATGCCCTGAGAGCGCCAATATAACCTGGTTGACTTGATAAATCATTATGTCCTCCACGTGGAAACACGTGCATTGTCTTCTTAGAACTACCTAGAGCATGAAAAAGTTTTCTTCCGAAATGAAGTGGAACAATTTGATCCAGTGCACCATGGAGTGATAGTACATCTATATTTCTAGTATTTTCCTGAGCTGAGTAACAAGTTTCTCCCCAACCATCCTTCATCAGAAATTTTACAGGGAAAAAAGGAAAGAGATCTTGGGCAATTTCGATACATGACGGTAAACCACCTTCTATAACACACCCCCTCAACTGTGCACCTAGTTTTGGTAAGGCCTTTAGCCCAACTGCACTTCCAATGGACTCCAAGTGCAGAACAATTTCCTCTGAAGCTGATAAATTTTGTGTTATCCAGTCAACTCCGGCAATAGCATCTAATACTAGCCCCGATTCATTAATAGCGCCCATACTTCCACCAAATCCGCGATAATCTAATAGAACTACACCACAGCCAAAGTTCCGTTGTATTCCAGTTGCCCATGGTATACGGTGATAAACATTTCCAGCATTTCCGTGCAGGTGCAGTAAAGTTAAGGTATTAAAAACACCTTCTCTCACCCGAGGCAAATAAACTCCCTTCAGTATAACTCCGTCTGAAGCACGTGCAGTAAAATGCGTATATTTATCTACCTTCTGCAAATGGTATTCGTGGTGATCAGGAAAGTACTGAAGTTTCCTTTGTGTACAAAAAATCAGACTTGTGATTCCGAGGTAGCCATAACCGATAAGTAAGAGTACAGCATTCAATGTGCCATCAGTATTCATACTTTCTGCAGTAAAATGGTATCAAAATATATTTGTCAAAGCTTTGAAGTCGAATCAAAACCGCACATGCCGAGGGTAAAATCGGGCAAAACGAGCAAGGGAGCTTTACTATTGATAGTTTCCCTGTACCCTATATGTTTTATGCGGGAATTACTTTTCAACTTCACTAGTTACTCGTTCTTTCCCTCGGGTTTCCCTTATAGCGTTCTAAACTACAGTGTCATTAACGCTCCCGAAAAAAAAAATGAGAGAGTTTGAGAGCCGCCCTTCGTTAAGCTGCTGAACCCAGCGCAGGGGAGGGCAACACTCTTCCGACACCGTGTTGAACCGATTTTTCACTTTTGTTCTGAAATTTTGAGTCCCTAAACAAAATCCTAAGATGAGTCACTAAGATTTAGATTTGGTTTGTTTGTGCCGGAGACGTTTTCCACTTCCTTTCCTGAACACAGATTCGATCACGCGCACATATTATGATGATGTCTTCAGTAAGCACTACAAGTTTTCTCGGAGGCCGCACGCTATTGGCACCATCTAATGGAACCATGAATAAGGTATGTTTATCATTTTGTTAATCAAAGTTGGAGTGAAAAACTTATCTACAGTCCGCACGTGCAACGTGGATGCCTGGTTCAAAAATCCCTGCGTACTTAGATGGCTCGAGACCCGGGTAACGAGTATTTTTATCACAAAGAATGTCAACTTATTGTATTGCATATTATAGAGATTATGGATTTGATCCTTTGGGGTTTGGCGAAGTTCCATCTAATTTGGAGCGATTCCAGGAAGCCGAGTTACTGAATGCCCGCTGGGCAATGCTTGGTGTTGCTGGATGCTGGGGTGTTGAAGCCGGTGGTTTTGGCACCTGGCAAGAGGCCCCGCTGGCAGCCCAGCAATCTTGGGGAGGAATTGATCTTCCGATATCGAACATGTCGACTTTGGTTGGATTCGAAATTTTACTCATGGCTTTCGCAGAGCAACAGCGCATTTCAGAAAAGGATATTAAGAAAAGAATGTATCCGGGAGGATCTTTCGACCCGTCTGGTTTATCGAAAGGAGAAGGTTTTGAGTCTCTGAAACGCAAGGAAATAGCGAATGGTAGGCTTGCCATGGTCGCATTTTTGGGTATTTTGGCCCAAAATCAAGCCTATCCGGAAGGTCTTGGACCTGTTCAAGCACTTCTGAATCACGTTGCAGATCCCTGGCATGTTAATGCTGCTTCAAATCCGCTTGCTGTTCCATGGCTT
>Ga0115000_10001204_pt1 | contig 23237 bp, 10 predicted proteins | sample ArcticOcean_MG_C_6_FD_89690 | JGI IMG/M metagenome (GOLD analysis project Ga0115000, IMG submission 89690) | Marine microbial communities from western Arctic Ocean - ArcticOcean_MG_CB8_128 | ecosystem: Environmental > Aquatic > Marine > Oceanic | place: Arctic Ocean: Canada Basin | collected... | reverse complement strand
GTAAAGACAAAAACGTGCTTTCCTTTTGTTCCAACACGTGATCATTTCCGGTTGAATCTCGACCAGTTTTTGCGTCAAAGTGAGCATTAACGATTCCATCTTCTGTGTTTTCGTATCGTGGTCGTCGTCGTCGCCGCCGCCGCCGCCATCCTTTCCTTTCTCGTTATCGTCGGCGTTTTGTAAGTGCACGATTTCTTTGTGCAACTTTTGCAACAGTTTTACTTTCGGCAAGGATTTCGCCCTTCGCTCGAGACGACTGGCAGTGCTTTCCCGCTTGCGTCCGTGCATTATATCGATTGAAACCCTCTGCGTTTCTCTCTTTTTCTCTTTCTCTCTCCGCTCCGCCGAGAGGAAGGAAGGAGAGAACTTTTGAGTGAGAGGAAGAGTGAGGTGTGTGAGCTACAGTTCATTTTTTTTCTACAAAACTACGTACTTCTACGAACATACAAAAACTAACTACTATTACTAACTCCTTTCATGTGTGTTAAGAACCAGCGGCGGATCTCTTGCCTCCGACGAATTTCTTTAAACTTCTCTTAAAGTTCCTCACGTGTTGTATCGTCGCTTCGCTGGTGATGTCGTCGATGAAGCCGGATTTGAATTTTTGCGTCGCGGACGGACGAGGAAAGCCGTCGTTTTCGTCGCCGAGCGCGACGCAAAGCGCTTCTCGAAAGATAGCGGGACCAACGGATTTGAGGATTGCAAAACAGGTCGCGGCGATGTCGGTGAGGAGTTGCGCGGGAAAGTATTCGTTAGCTGCTTCCAACAAACCACGGAGAAGAAGTGGGAGAGTCATTTGAGGCAAGTGAATGCTTTTTGGATTGTTAAACGTCCAATTCGGGAGAACCAATTTCACGTTGCTCGCGTTGTTATTTACGAGACTTCCATGGACGACGCCGACGACTTTATTTCCACCAAACGATGCGGACGCTTTTTTTGGATCAAAGCTGTCAATTGAACGACACGCGAGATCTCCAGCTAAGGCGAGGACGGAAATCGCGTTTTCATCTGAACACCCCGTGCGTAAACTCATCGAAACTGCTCGGAGAAGAAGCTCCAGGCGTTCGTTACTGAGAACGTACCCGCAATCCGAGCGGACGAGAGCTTGCGCCAACCCATACACCGATGGAAATCGATCCGGGTCGTCCGCGAAATTCGCGTTGGTATCTCTGAGATTCATATCTAGTACTTTCGCGACGACGTCATTCAACGTCGTTCCGGAAAAAACGCCCACGATATCCTCGTAAGAAATTCCCATTCGTTGGAACAGTTCTGAGTTCATCGCAATCGATTCGTGCAACGCGGTATTCGATAAAGATGAATGCGTGATATTCTTCACATACGTCAATCGTACCGTATCTATGAGTTCGTTTCCGAGGTAACTCGATCCGTTGCTGTAAATGGAAAGATACGTTCGCATAATCATAAAAAGGACCGGCGCCAGAAAGACAGCCTCGTTGTCGTTCGTCGCGAAGACATGAAGCAACAAGCGAAGCTCTTTCAAAGGCACGACGGAACTTTGCGCCGGAGATAAAGCGTGAGATAATATTTCTAACGCCATCTTTTTTGTGTCGACATCGTGCGTTGCTTTCTGCGATTGAAGCGCAATGGAAACGTCCACTAAGGCGTGTCCGACTTGAATACCGTGATGATGATGAATAGCGCTCAAGGCGTTTTCTGATGTTTTCCGGAACAAACGACCCAGCGACTCCGCGGACGTACAATTCACGCGTACCGCTGCACGTAGAACTACAGTAATTGTCGGCTCTTGACCGTCTCGCAAATCGTGAAGGGCAGTCGGTGTTACTAAATTTTCCACGTACGCGCGTTCAAGCATCTGACCGAGATAGTTTGAAATCTCCGGGTCCAAAAAGAGCGATTCCTTCGAGCAATCGCATATGCGCATAATCGCCGTCGCCGAGCCGCGAGAGTGCACGGGATCGTTCGTTGAACACAAAACTTCACTCAGCGCTCGCAAACAGTACTTCGTAAGCTTTCTAGAGACGGCGATATCCTTCGCCAATCCGACGAATGACCAACACACCGCTTCGCGAGCGTCGCTGAAGTGCACTAGAGCGTCCACCACCGCTTGTATCGCGACGTTGAAAAGATTGCTACTTCCGTCGTTATTTTCGCCGGCATTATCTCCCTCGTCATCACCACCAAACGTATTCTTCATTCTGTAGGATAAAATTTGAAACACGAACACGTACCCCAACCCTCTTTCTGTTTGTAATCCTTGAACGAGAATCGGTAAAATTGGATTCGTCCCGACTGCATTGATAATCTCGCGACACGAGTCGCCAATCTCGTCTCGAATGGCTTCCATTTCTGAAGGATTCCGTCTATAGTATTCCAAAAGGAACGTTGCCAAGGCATTTACAACAACCACCACGTTTGGTACGTATTTCTGCGTCGTTTCTTTATCGAGGTCAAACGCCGATGCGGAGAAAGAGGAAATTTTCACCCACGCGTCAAAACACGATGCCGGCGACTCAGGACTCGCGAGGAGCACATTCGCGCACGCGTCTAGACAAAACGACACGATTTCAGTGTCGTCTCTTTTCAGCGCTCCGTTAACTGTCGCCAAAATAATCTCTAGCGCACGATTTTGCGCGGATTTGCACGCCTCTTTCGACGTCGCTACTTGCGACAGGAAACTCAAACACTGTGCGAGCGCTTCTCTATTCGCGCCTTCTTGTTGCACGATAGCCTCGAGCAAAGTCGAAGCGAACGACATGGCGCTTGATTGTACTTTGGATTCCCCCGAAGCACACGCGATTTGCACGGCGCGCTCTAAAATTCTACTTTGCTTTGGAAAGAACAACTCGATCGAGGCGCTCGAATTGACCTCGTTCAACCAAATCGCTAAGCAATCAAACATTAAAGCTACTAAAGTCACATCTTCTTCTCTTCCCTCCGCGTTCGTCGCGATAGAAATAGATTGGTACATCTCCTCCAAAGCGCGACACACGAAGACGCACGCTCTCGACGCCGCCTCGGCAATTAACTTCCGTCTTTCCGGACGAATCGCACCTACGTTTTTATCGTGCACGCTCTCCCCGAACGCTTTCAAATAATGCACAAACGCGTGCGCCGAGTTTTGTCGAAAGTGCATCGCCGACGATTCCACCAACGTCTCCACGTCCTCTTCGCTTCGCACCATTTTCATGGACGCCACCGCCGCTCCGAGCGCAGCAAATTCGCAGACACTGTTGATTTCCTTCCCTCGTAAACTCAACAGATCGTTCGAGACAATCGATTGAAACAAAATCCGCAGTAACAGATTGTTGTTGTTCGTACTACTGTGACTACTTTTATCTGTCTCCATCTTTGCTCGTCTCAGGTACTGCAAAACACATTTGCTGACAAACACCGCGACTTCGATTGATTCTTCCTCCTCCGAAGAACTCCCACCACCACCACCGTTCTTCCCAACGCCTTTCAAAATATCCAGCACTAACTCGTAATTCTCCTCGAACTTCTCCCGGAACGTCTGGTCTAAAAAACGCTCGCACTCTTTTCTTCTCTCGTTCGAGGACTGCGGCGAACAGACCACCCGCATCGTCTCTCGCACTTGCTGTTTTTTTTCCATCAATGACAACAACAACAACGATGATGATTTGTTGGACGTCATTTATTCTTCGATAAAACAGATGTTCTTGTTCTTGTTGTTGTTGTTCTTGTTAGTATTATTATTATTACGACGACGACGATGATGATGATTGCAACGAGAGCTTCTTTATCGTCGTCGTGAACAACAACAACACCATTTTGATGGTGTGTATAAAAAGAGGAGGGGAAGTTTGTGTGTTGGTTTTGTTCTGTTTTTTCTGTTGTTTTGTGTTCAGTTGTTGTGGGGCAACGAACAAGAAAAGTCTTGTCCAAAAGTGTAACAAGGGTGCCTACTTTTTTTAGTTCGAGGAAGAACATTTTTTGAATCTTTCCGAGAGAGAAAAAAAACTCATCATTGCGGCATAATAAACACAGAGAGAGAGACACACACACACAGTAAAGAAGAAGAAGAAGAAGAAACAGTAGATGGAATTAATGTTCGGGGGGCATTTCTTTGGTGGTGGGCGCGGGGGTTATTATTCCGATGATGGCGACGACGACGACGAAGAACAAGAACAAGATCTAGAAGAAAAAAATCGAAATCATCATTTTCAAGCCGGAGCAGCATCCGGAGGAGGAAAAAGAGAAAACCATAACGTCGATCCGAAAACGCCGACGGAACAAGAGGAAGTGAACGAAACGTTGACGAACGTGTTTCAAGGGTACGAGACGAAATCGTTACCGTTCGAGACGATACCGCATCCGTGTAAAGTGGTCGAGTCGTCCTCTTTAAACGCCGTGGCGTTGCCGAAACTCACCTATCCTCTCGTTTCCGAGTTGATTGAGAATCGAAAACTGTCTGGCTTGCAACTCGAAGGCGTCGCGTACGCGTGTCAAAAACACCAAGAGTATTTAGAAGATGGCAGACGACGAGCGGGGTTTTTTATCGGCGACGGTGCGGGTATTGGTAAAGGGAGGCAAATTGCCGGCGTCATTTTCGATAATTATTGCAGAGGAAGAAGAAGACACGTTTGGGTGTCCACGTCGATCGATTTGGCGCGAGACGCGATGAGAGATTTAACCGACTTGGGATGCCACGCGAAGATCATAAGAAACGTTCAAGAGCTGGATAACCAGACCAAAGCGACTGGATTGAGTCGAGACTTTCAGGAAGGTATTTTGTTTACCACATATTCGACGCTCGTGAGCGCTACCGGGAAGTACGATAGGTTCCAACAGATTATCGATTGGTTCGGCGAAGGCGAGGACGGGGACGGCTGTTTGGTTTTCGACGAATGTCATAAAGCCAAGAATTCGGGGCACACTGCGGGCGCGGGAAAAAAATCGAGCAGCGATAATGGGAGTCAAACGGCAAAGGCTGTCAGAGAGATGCAAGAGATGTGTCCGGAAGCCAGAGTTTTGTACTGCTCGGCGACGGGCGTTTCGGAGATTGGAAACATGGCGTACATGGAACGTATGGGCTTTTGGGGTCCGTCGACGCCCTTCAAAGATGCCGAGACCTTCATCAAGAAATTGCAAGACAGAGGCGTAGGTTTTCTTGAGATGCTCGCGATTGAGATGAAAGCCGGTGGAAAGTATGTCGCGAGAGCGCTTTCCTTCGAAGAAGCGGAATTTCGCACGGAAACTGTGAAAATTACCGCTCAACAGAGGGCGATGTACGACTCGGCGTGCCAAATTTGGCAAGACGTTCGCGTAAAGTACGAGAATTTAGCGCAGAAACGAGGCGAGAAGAGCGGGATGTTCATGAAATTGTACTGGAGCGCGCATCAAAGATTCTTCAAGTTGTTATGCGTGAGCTTCAAAATCCCGTTCGTCGTCAAGGAGGTTGAGGAAGCTTTAGAAAGAGGCGAGTGCGCTTTAATCGGTCTCCAAACAACCGGCGAAGCGCAAGATACGCGTTTGAACTTACAATACGGATTCGAAAGCGATGTCCCAACCTCCACGACGCAAGAAATTTTGAGACAGTTCATTATGGAACACTTCAAGACGGACGTCAATGGCAAATCGAACGGAACCGCTGAGGAGCAAGAAACGGTGAAACTCTTACCCGTCGCCGATCTTCCGGATGGTTGGAAACAAAGAGCAGACGGAACTATCACCGGTCCTCGAACGCACGAGGAAGCGTACAATGTCAAAGAAGCGCTCTTAAAGCGCGTAGAAGAGCTGGATTTACCCCCTAATTTCCTCGACGACTTAATCGATAAACTCGGCGGCGTCGAGAAAGTAGCCGAGATGACAGGCAGGCGTGCCAGAATGGTGCGACACTCGATCGGTGAAGAATCTGGACTGATTTACGAACCAAGATTTGCGGTGCCACCAGTCTCGGACGACGGGCGGCATTTACTCGCATCGGCGAGTAATAACAACAAGGACAAGTTCGCATCGGAAATGGATAGCATCAATATTCGAGAAGCCAAGTGGTTTATGGAGGGGAGTAAATTGGTTGCCATCATCTCAGATGCAGCTTCGACGGGAATCTCACTGCACGCGAGCAAGAAAGTGCCGAACCAGAGGCGTCGCGTGCACATCACCGTTGAATTACCCTGGGCTGCGGATAAAGCAATCCAGCAACTTGGACGGTCGCATCGCTCGAATCAAGCACAGGGCCCGTTATATGTTATGGTCTCAACTGACATTGGGGGTGAACGGCGCTTTGTATCTGCTGTCGCGAGACGTTTGCAAAGTCTCGGCGCGCTCACCCGCGGCGATCGACGCGCGGCGACTGGTGTCGATTTGAGCGATGGTAACGTGGACTCTTTCCTCGGGAAACGATCTTTGCAAATTATGTTTGATGCGCTCAACGCGCAGGTCGACAACGATACTTTCGATTTCAAATTACCGACGGGCGTTTCCTTACAAAGTGTTTGGAAACACGCCGGGTTGAGTGACGACGAATACCAACGTAAGATTTCTGAAGAAACAATTGAGAGCAGTAAATCGCTGAGAGATATTTACGTGGAACTTTCACGCGCTGTTCTCGAGCTCGGCGAGAAAAGTGGTGAGAAATCTTTGATTACTGTTAGTGCGGTCAACGTGCGCAGATTCTTAAATAGGTTACTCGGCGTCCCGGTACTTCGTCAAAATATTATGTTCGGATTGTTCGGAGATACGCTCCACGCCGTGATAAATGCCGCGAAACTTGAAGGTAGTTATACTGAGGGAGTGAATCAACTCGGCGGTCAACATGTCGCGCTCGATGGCAAAGCCAACCAAGCTGTTCTCACAGAACCGTTTCACGGTGCTCGCCTACTTAAGTCCAACTTTGTCTCCGATCGTGGGTTATCTTGGGATCAAGCCTTTGAGATGTACAAAACGAGCGGTTCGCGATACCCCCGCGATGGATTTTATTTCAAAAAGAAAAAGTGGTATGGCAGGCGCGAAATTATGTTAGTGTTCACAGCCCCTGGTACCGATGAACTCGAAGTAGAAATTTACAGACCGAATATGGGGAAAGTTCAACCCAACCAGAATCGCTTCGATTTCATGGCATACAACACTCGAATCAAAGACAAAGACCCCGGGTGGTGGATTGAATCTAAAGCCAAAAAAGAGTGGGATTTTACGTACGACAAAACCGAATTCGGCTGCAAACATTACGGAATGTGCCAAAACGTCCAAAGCGGTATAGATTGCGATTTTGGAAGTCGAGCTGAGCGATGCTGCATCGTCAATGGTGCCGTCGTGACCATGTGGAAAGAGCTCGAAACAGTTTTGCAACGAAATCAGTCGAGTGTTGGTTTCCGTGACCGACACATGCGCGTCGTACGCGTGGAAACTAACCTTAAGAAGCGACAAGAAGAGGCGCAGACGACGGCCGTCGCGGCGTTACTCCCCGATTCAAACGGAAGTGATCAACAAGAACAAAACCCCGAGGACTTTTCGTTAAACGAAACGAACAACGGAACTGGCGAAATGTTCGAGATAGTTGGTATTCGATATCCCGAAAAATTACTCCCGCTCGTCGTCGCTGCCGCCGAGAAAAATTGGGAGGAAAAAAAGAAAAAAGGCGCGGAAATTAAAGGTCGCATGTCGTTGAAAAAAGACGACGTGACGCCTATTGATCCATTCTCGTACAAGAAAGCGACGACGCAGCAAAAAACCATGAAGAACTTTTTCAAATCCTCCGGGAATAAAAAAACAACCAGTTTCTTGAACTGGGACGATTTTGAAGACGAGGAGAACGCGCCCGAGAAGAACAAAAAGACCGCACCTTCGTTGACTGCGGCCGCATCTAATGCAGCTGCCGCCGACGATGCTTCGAAAAAGTCAAATGTCCGTGATAAAAGCGTCTCGTCTTCTGCGCGCATCCAAGACTTTTTCAAAAGGTTACCCGCCGAAGTGGCGGATTTGGAAAACTTGGTGAAGAAACAGAAAACGAGCGAGGAGGCGCGGGAGCGAAAACGTTTATTAGCTAAATCTCCAACGCCAATTCCTTTGAAAAAAAGCATCGAAAGGGACGACAGAACGAACGCATCAATACCACCACCACCACAAGTTGAGTACATAGAAATTGATTGATTGATTGAGAAATCATCTTCCTGTAATACATTTGCACGCTTTACGAAACAGACACAAACTACACTTTCAAACTCTCTCTCTCTCTCTACTCACCTTCTACGTTTGGATATAAAAACATCCCTTTCACGCCGTCGGCATCGGTCACAAACCCTAACCGTTCATAAAACTCCACCACATCTTTATCCGCGAACAACGTCACGTTCGCCACATCTCTCGCCAACAGCGCCCGTATCGAGTGCGACACAATCGCCTTCCCTAACCCTTGACCTTGATACTCTGGATCGACAATTATATCCCACAAACACGCGTTGAACGCGTGGTCAGACGTCGCTCTGCACGTCGCTATTAACCTTTCTTCTTCCTCTTCTTTACTATTATTATTATTACTACTACTACTACTACAAACGTACATCTGCGCGACTAAAAACGAATTCTCCAAAGCGATTTTCAGCTTCTCCTCCGGTCGTTTCGGCCACCCAACTTTATCGCACAAATCAGAAACCTCTTGGACGTTTATATCTCTCGTCGTGGAATACATTATTCTTTTGTTCTTCGATTGGACGATGAGGACGACTGGTTCAGACGAAGCGTCGTAAAACTCTTTCTTCAACGAGGGAGAAGACGAAGGAGAAGAAGACGAAGCGCCGCGAGGGGCAATCAATGATTTTTTTATCCCCGTCGTTACCCGACGATGATGAGGATGAGGATGAGGATGAAGTTGACTTCCAATGTTGTTTTTACTCAAAGTAATGACACCATTTCCTTCGCTCCTCATCATCAGTCTCGTCGTCGTCGTCGTGTACTTCTTCCTCTTCTTTGTCTTCTTTGAAACCTTTTGTTGTCTGTTTGTGTGTAGCTCAATAAAACGACTAAGAAGAATACTACTCCTAAGAGAAATAGGTTATGCATTCATTCACTCTCCTTCCTCGTTTAAGAGGGTTTTCATTTTTTTTTTTTTGAGATTTTGACGCGTTTGCAACAACAAACAAAAAAGAGTTCACTTCTTCTTCTTTTTTCTCTTCTTCGAAAAACGAGAAAAAAGTCGCTCTCGTTTTAAAAACTCTCTCTCTCTCTCTTTCTCTCTTTCACAACGCGCGGTGAACGAACACTCGCTCACTCTTTGCTCTTTTCTGCGCTCGTATTGTGTTTAAGAAAAAGAAGAGAGATGAGCGCCTTTCAACAACACCAAGAACAAGAACGAGGCACCTCTTCTTCTTCTTCGAGTAATCATCATCATCGCCAACAACAACAACAACAACAACAACCAAAAACTTCGACGGAAGAATTACTGAACCACATGCAACTCGCGTTAATTGGTGGTGGTGATGATGGTGGTAATGGCGGTGGTGGTGGTGCAATGTCCGCGACGCTTTCCAAGCAAGCGGAAAGCGTCGATTTCAACGATTTTTTCTCCTTGAGACGACCGAAAGATGCCGCGAGCGGCTTAAACTCTGGTTTGAAATCCGTGGGGAAAGGCGCGTTAGCTGGAGCAGCGGCGTTGATTGCGGCACCGATTGCCGGTGCTAAAGCGGAAGGTGCGAGTGGGTTTTTCAAAGGTTTAGGCGCCGGATTGGCGGCGGCGGTGGTTTTACCCGTCGTCGGCGCCGGCGTCGGAGTGACGCAAATTTGTCGAGGCGTGGCGAATACCCCCGAGGCGATTATGGCGGCGAATGACGGAAAGAGGTGGAATCGACACACCAGAGAGTGGGTGGATGAAGATTTAGTGCGGGATGGGATTTGGTTGGCGCAATCGACGGACGAGGATATATATGAGCAGGCGAGGAAGAGGGCGATGAGTGAAGGGAGAAGCGGCATCGGGCTCAACGGAGTACTCAACGAGAGCATGGGAGGAGGTAATAGCGATAATAATAGTAATGATAATAATAGAAACGGAGGAGGGAAGCAAGTTAAAGAGACGCAATATTACGAAATTTTGAAAGTTGAAACAACTGCTTCGTCGGCGGAGATTAAGAAATCGTATTACGAACTCGCGAGGAAGTTACATCCGGATAAAAATCCCGACGACCCGGACGCGCACAACAAGTTTCAAAAAGTCGGCGAGGCGTACCAAGTGTTGTCCGATCCAGAGTTGAGGAAGAAATATGATTCAAGAGGGAAAGATGGATTAGGTGATATACCCGTGATAGACGCGTCGGCGTTTTTTGCCGCATTGTTCGGGTCGGACCAGATGGAAATGTTCGTCGGGAAACTGCAAATGGCAGTCATGGCCGAAGGCGGAAGCGATTTGACGAGAGATGAAACGCGGATTTTACAAGACCGAAGAATTGTTCGATTAGCGATTAATTTGGCTGCTATTTTGGATGGGTACGCCACGTCGGCTCGCGCCATGGTCACACCGACTGCGACTTTAACGGCTGATAAGACGAATGAAAAAGAAGAGGAGGAAAAGCTGCGCGAAAAAGCGGCTCTGGAAAAGTTTGAAGCGCAAATGAAACCAATCGCGCAGAGTTTAGCCAACGCTTCTCACGGACCAAAAATGTTGAAACAGATTGGATTCGTGTACGAGAAGCAAGCGGAGCAAGTGTTGACGGATCCCGTGGCTGGTTTTGGGACGTGGGCGGATTTAGGGGTTCGTTCAAACTTTGCCGCCATGGAGCAAAATACAAACAGAACGAAAACACAGTTCAGCGCGATGAAAGCTGCGTTTGGCGCGTTTGGAACGGTGAAGAAAATCGCCGAGGAAGAGGAGGGCTACATGAAGGAAGAACAAGGAAAAGAAAAAGAGGGTGAAAGTGAAAAGAGCGCTGGCGAGGGAGACGGGAAAATCGCCGAGAATATCGCTAAAGAGCAAGAAGGGGAGGAAACGAAGAAGAAACCGCCGTTGACAGAGGCTGAAATAATGCAGCGACGCGCGCAGCATCAAAAAGACGTCATGCCGCACATTTTAGAAGCACTTTGGAACGTTTCTGCGCTCGACATTGAATCGACACTTAGATCGGTGTGTGATAAAGTTTGTCACGATAAGAGCGTGAAGAAAGAAGTGAGAAAAAAGCGTTGCGAGGCGTTGTCCGTGTTAGGCAAAGTCTTCCAAACCACCGAGGCGGACGAGGCGCATAAAAATGAAGATATTAATCAACAGTTGGAAAATGCCATGCGCGCGGCATTCACGCCAAAAGAGAATGCAGATGAGGACGATAGTGACTGATTATATATAGTTATCGTTGTGTAAAAATAAGGAATGATGTTTCTCTATCTCACTCACTATTAAGAATTTTCTAGTTTCGCTAACACTCTCAGAGCGTATTTTCGGAGCAATTCGTCCTCGCTCGTGCGCGATTGCAGCAGAGCATTTCGAACCCCTAATTTTATCAGCGCCGATCTGCACTCTTCGTGCGCGCAGAGATTTCCGATCGAAAAAAGCGCAACGTGCGCGGGCGTTTGCTTATCTCCTACACTGCTACTCTTTTTACTGCTACTCTTCTCTGAAGCGTACTCTTTGGCGAGTAAAATTAGCGCCTTGGGCACATCGTTCGCAAGCAAGTCTGCGATGAGAGCATCGCCGTTTCTCGCCAAGTTTCCGAGCGCCGCCGCGGCGTTGCTTCTCGTTTTCCCATCGTTCTCATCTTTTCTTCCAACACCAAAAGTTGACCCGTAATGATTACCTATATTCCTCACGAGTGGGAGAATTGATCGTCGCAAATCATCGTAGAGATAATCGGAGTGAAACCCGGCGTTCCCGATGGCGAAAGCGGCAAACTTTCGAACCAACGCAGAGGGTTCCTCTTTTTCGTCTGCGTTTAAACGATCAATCAGCGCGCCGACCGTCTCATACTTCTTAAATGATGCGTAAAAATAGTCCGAGTGGCGACAAAGGTTACCGAGTGCGTTCGCTGCGCGCGCGCGCACGTTGAAATCTTCGTGTCGAAGCAACTTTGTTAAATCAAAAGTTGCGTTTGCCTCGCCAACATTTTCGTACCGACTCTCGTTACTCTTGGCGAGCTGTGAGAGAATCATAGTCCAATCAACAATGGTTGTTGCTTCGTTCGCAAACTCCACTTTAATAGATTTCTGCTTATTGTTCAGCAACGAGGACGCAAACGAAGATTGCGAAAGCGCAAACTCGCTGAGAGACGCCGAGCATCCTTTCGCTTCGATGAACTGGTTGCTGAAGACATCGCCGCCGGTGACGACCAGACGCGAAATTAAACTAATAGCGCTCGATAAAGAATGCGCTTCACTGCTGTTACTAGTAGCAGCAGTATCAACCGCCGCTGCTTTTTTGTTCTTTTTGCTATTCGCTTTGTTTTTAGTCGTGTTATTTTCTTCTTCCACTTCTTCTACTTCTTCCTCCTCGTTCTCGTTACCGTTCCCGTTATATTTTCTTAACGCGCGCATTTCCAGATCTGTCTTCATCGACTTCACGCACTTCAACAAAGTTCCGAGCACATTTTTTTCCTTCAATACTGTCATGAATTTACGGTTTGCCACGGCGCCAACTTTTTCTGCGTTTGAGCCTTTCGTCGGGATGAACGCCAGCGGTAACCGCAAAACGTTGAGTAAGGAGAAAATCGCAAGATGCTGCGAGGATTTATACTCCTCGATCGCTTTTGAAGACGCGTCGGAGCCTGGGGCCGTCCGAGCTATCGTCGCCACAATCGACGTTGAAAACGAGGAGAAAATCTCCATCGCGTCGCAACAGCTCTCCGCGACGCCAGAGTCGCACAGAAAATCCGCCGGATGCGCAGTCTCGCAATTTTCCTTCGCCAACGGATGCAACGCGTACGCCACAGCTGCGATACCGTCTGCAACTGGACATAACTTAGCCATGATTGCAGCTTTAGTTTCGAGAGATGATGATAGCGTCACTCCCTTGGACAACTCGGAAGCGCGTGCGACTAATTTAATCAATCTCGTCGAGAAGCGCATCAACGCATCTTTTTCGAGCGCCTTGTCAGCAAAAGCTGTCGACGCCCTCGAACACGCGCCAATGATACGACACCCAGAGAGACTGAGAAATCCACAGTATGTTGAATTTGACGACGCTTTAATGAGTGCTTGGAATGCGCCCATGCGTTCGCCGTATCGAACGAACGAGTCCGCGACGAGTGTAATCGAAACCGGCGCGTAACACGAAGAACATTTCAACAAGGCATCGCAAGCGTCGCCGACAGCCTCGCCTCTTCGTTTAAATATGGCGCGTCGTTTGCGCTCGTCGTTTTCATTTTGAGCATTATTGCACTCTTTGTCACTTTCTCTGTCTTTTTTCTTTTGCGCGCTTTTCGCTTGCTCTTCGAGTAAATCGCGTTCGAGCTGACTAAACGACGATGCTAAATGCGCGATTAAACTTTCGCAAAACGTTGGTTTCGGGAGCTTTGAAAGTGCCATGACGCATTCCTGACCTTCACCGCGCTTTGAGGCAAGATCGATGGCGCGTGTGACGGCGACCCGAGCAAAGTGCTGCGTCTCGAGCTTCGATTGGATCAGACGAAGGCGAAGTTTGTCTTCGTCGTGGCCTGAATCGTCGTTATTTCGACGCAGTTCAAAACTCACCAAACACTCGCTTAAAGCGCGTAAATAGTTTGCCAATCCGACATTACACCACGGCGAAGGGCCCGATCCGCTCGCAAGTAGCGTCGCGACGTTCAAAGCGAGTTGCAACGCTTCCTCGCGTTCGATTTCAAAGGCAACGTACTTTTCCCGCATTTGCGCGTCGTCCTTTGTTTCGTTTACTGGATTCCACATCGCTGCGATGGCCCGCACGGTCCATAACGCGGCGCCGGGAGCATCTCTCGCTAATGCACCACTGGCATCGCCACCTACTTTTGCTAAACTCGCGCTCGAAACGCACACGATATTTCGAAGCGTTCTCAGAGCAGACACCGCATCTACTAAAGAACTCGTCAACTTTGGCATTGGACCATTTGCGTTGCTCGCGTGATTACTCAAACCACTGGAAGACGGCGCGTCGTCGATACCAGGTTCAGTATGCGCAGACGTTCCTCTTTCGCGCTCACTCCCTGGCGATAGAAGCGCGAGAATATTAAATTTTGATCCAGGCGCGCTTCGAGGAGGCTGCAAAGCCGCTAAAATAACTTTAATCGCCGTCCGATCTCGTCGCAAACGCGCGGCGCCATCTTCCGTACGCGATTTAAGTTCGCATTCAAGTAAAGCCGAGTCTACATCATGCCCGTGCTGACTTTCAATCGCAAGATTAGTATTCGACGCGTGGCGTTGTGGCATCTCACCAGCCGTTGCTGTTCGTGGCGTCGTTCCCGAAACCACTCCGCCGATAAGTGCAGCACCACCAATAGCAGCAGCAGCAGTAGTAGTAGTAGTAGTAGTAGCCGCGGTAACCGCTGTGCCTCGCGTAGTCGAAGGCGGTGGTCTTCTCGCCGGTATTTTTGGCGTGTTATAGCCATCCGTCGCTGTTCCTGCGAGCACATCTTCTCTACGAGGTAAACCACCTCGTCGAACTATTGGCGTCTTGTTGTTGTTCGTCGTCGTCGTCGTCGTAGCGGCGTTTGTCGTTCTCGTCGCACCTTGCGGCGTGGAAGCTAACGGACGTCTGTTGTGCGTCGCTACTGCCGCCGTCGTCGTTGTCGTCGTCTTTGCTCCCGTAGACAACCGGTTCTCAACCTCCTCCGCTCTTCTTCGTCGTTCCTCTTGATCACCCGCCTCTCTTTCTCCGCGTTGTTGTTGTTGTTGTTGTTGTTGTTGTTGTTGTTGTTGTCGTTGCTGTCGTTCGTGTTCGTGTTCGTCATCGTGTTCGTGTTCGTCGTCGTACTCGCTCTTCCTCACAAACGGATGTTCCAACAAAGCCGGCCACGACAACCGTTCGCTCGGTCGTTTATTTAGTAATCCTCTCAAAAAGGATTTAAACTCCGCGCTCATATCTTCCGGCCACGTCAAAGGGTCTCGAACAATCTTTTGAATCAAAGTGTAAATGCTATTGGTAAAGAACGGCGGCTTCCCGACGAATAACTCGTACAGAATAACTCCCAACGACCACAAATCTACGGTGTGATTATACGGCTGCTCTTGCACCAACTCTGGCGCCATGTACAGCGGCGTTCCTTTAATCGATGTCATCACCATAGATTGCGATCGAATCGATCGCGCGAACCCAAAATCGCACAATTTCACCACCTTATTCGCTCCAATCAAAACATTCTGCGGTTTCATATCTCTGTGTATGACTCTATTCGTGTGCAAATAATGCAACGCGGACACCAACTGCCGAGCGATTGCTTTCACCTCTAGCTCTGGCAACGTCCTATCGTCTTCCAATACTTCAAACAACTCGCCTTGCGCGTATTCCATGACCACGCAAAACTCGTGCTCCGTTTCAAACGCGTCTCGCATGGCGATGATGTTCGGATGTTTCAACACTCTCAAAATATCAATCTCTTGTCGTAAACTTCTCAAATCTCGTTCCGTTTTTCCTTTCTTCGCGATGAACTTAATCGCGGACGTTTCACCGGTGAACTTTTTTCTCGCTTTGTACACTTTCCCGAACGATCCTTCGCCGACTAAATCGAGCAAGTTGTACTCGGAGAGACGACTGTTGCTTTTTTTGTCGCCGCTCGCTTTCGTCGTCGTCGACATCGTCCTCGTCGAAATCATCCTCGCGTTTGATGATGTTTCTCTTCCTCTTTCTTCTTCTTCTTCGGATCGACGACGAAGGAGAAGAGACGACGGGGAGGAGGCTACGATGAACGCACCACCACCGTTTATAAAATTCTCTCTGTTATTATTCTCGTCGTCGTACTCGTCATCATCATCGTCTTCGTCAAAGCGCATTCTCGTTTTTGAAAAAAAAAATTGAGGAAAAATGTTCACCCTTTCAGTGGAATGAAGAGACGAAGCTTTACTTACGGGTACGTACGCATTCGCTTTTATTCCTTCACGAATGAGCTGTAATAACGTAGCGATAAAAACGCCGCTACAGTACAGCGTATGTACACGTGTATTAAAAAATCCCTCACGTATTAAAACTAAATCACCGCCGAGGTCGATTCTTTCTCAGAGAACTCTTCTTTGGCTTTCCAATCGAAGAACCCGGCGACTTGCCTTTCTTTCCTCCCTTTCCACCGCCTCCTCTTTTCATGGCAGCTTTTTGACCTCGTCGGTCGGCGAGCATGCGCTTATCTACGGACGGTCCACCGGCGTTGCCTTTATGCATTTTCCTCGCCACCACGTGCTTGATTTGCTTTTTGCGGCCGTTGGCGAGTTTATTCGCTTTGGCGTAAATTGCTTCAATTTCTCGAACTTTCGAAACGTCAGGAATATCGGCTTGATCCATGATGGCGCCCGCGCGTTGTCGAGCTTCGCTAATTTTATCCTTGGCGCGTTTTTTCTTTCGCAATTTAGCCTCGGCGACTTTTTTGATCGACCGTTCGTCAACTTTAATGGAGACGCTAGCGAGAGCTTCCTCGTAGTCGCTCTGATCGTAAATCGGTTCTGCTTTCATGAATCTTCGCTCGTCGTCGACAAACCAATCAGGTAAGTCTCTCGGATCGTCCTCAAATGCGTACCGGTTGTATGCGTCTTCGATGATTTCTTCGCGTTGTTTTCTTCGAAGCATTTTTTTGCTAATGGCGAGGATTTCGGCTCGGGCGCCATCCGAGAGTTCGTCGACGTCTGTAGATTCATCGCTATCAGAACCATCAGCGCGTACGCGCTGACGACTTCCTTTCGCGTTTCTTCCCACGCCTCTATCAGATACGTCTTTGTCATCATCATCATCATCGTCGTCGTCGTCATCGTCGTCGTCGTTCTCTCGAGCATCGTCATCGTTTCCTCTGGGAACAATATGTAAATCATCTGCCGCCGCCTCGGCACGCAGCGCTCGTCTTTTACGTCCGACGTCCACATCGTCTGAACCTGAATCGTACGTCGTGTCGTCACCATTTCCGTTCTTACCACCACTCGCTTTCTTTCGCTTCTTATCGAGTTTATCCTGTTGTTTTTTGCTTTTCAGTTCACCTTCCTTGGCAATCTTCGCCGCTTCTTTCGCCTTCTCCAGTTTCCTCGCTCTCGCTTGTTCCCGTAGACTTTCGTAATCGTCTTCGTCTTCATCAACGACGACATCGTCTTTGTCGTTCTTCTTTTGTTTCTTCTTCATCATATTCTTCTCTTCTTTTGCTTCTTTCCTCGTTGTCTCTGTTATTTTCTTTTCCGCCGCCGCCTTGCCGCTCGTCGCTGCGGAGGTTGTTTTTTCAATTTCCGAAAAAAGATCGTTGGAAAACCATCGATCGACGGTTGCCTTTGAGTTTGGTTTCACTTTGCTCGGGTCGAACTTGACGATCAGATTGTTTTTGTTTTTATCCTCCTTCGTTTTTTTCTTCCTGTTCTTCTCTTCGCCTTCTACGTCTTCGTTCTTCTCCCATTCCAACGGCGCGTCGTCGTCTTCCTCGAAACCAGTCTCCTCGCTATCGCTTTCATCGCTCTCATCGACGTCTTCGTCATCATCCGAGCCAAGCTCTCCATCGCCTTCGCCTTCTAACGTCGCCCTCTTATCGCGTCTCATCGACGATCCTTTCGAGCCTTCTCCAACCGACCGGCCTTTCTTCTTTTGCCTTTCTTTGTACTGTTTGTACAAAGCGTCTAAACTCGAGTCTAGCCGCGACGTGTCGTTTTCCACGTCATTTTCTGCGTCAGAGTCTTCAGAGTCGTATCGATTTTGTCTTCTGCGAGCCGCGTTCAGTTCCGAGTCAGAGTCTTCGTAATAGTCAGCCGGCACAGACGGAGCGGCTTGGTTTGCGACCGTATCGACATCCTCCTATTGTTTGTTGGTGGGTGAAGAAAATGGTCAGTTTGGCGTAAAAGTATATTTGATACCAACAACGCGTCGCTCGCGAGCGACGAAAAAAAAGAAAGAAAAAAAAAGCCTCAGATGGGTAAACGGCATGTTTTTGCATAAGGTTTTCAGTTTACGCGGGTTCTAACGCCGCTCAAGTGAGTAAGCGAGTATCTTCACCGGCTTTTGAATACATACAGAGAGAAAGAGAGAGACGTTAAGAAAAAAACGAGAGAAATCGAGAGAGACAAAAAACAAACGCTCGCACGCGGCGGCGATGAGCAATCTAACGCACCTTTGTTTTCAATCGAACCAAAGAGAATAAATCTTCCTCCGCCACGATGGCTTCGCCGTCTCCTTTTAATCCTAACTGCGCGCGTATTCTATCCTTCTGTTTCATTTTAGCCTGCTTTTTCTTTTTCCTTCTCGCCTCCGCGTCCATGTTTCCTTGCAATTCCTCCATTTCGCTCAGCAAGCGCTCGTTTTCATCCTCGGGCACCGCTTTATTTTCATTATTCTCGTCCTCCTCGTCCTCGTTGGCGTTTGTCGTCGTCCTCGATTTCACCTTCTTATCCTCCATACCTAACCGTTTCCTCACTTGCAAACGCCACTTCAACAACATCTTAAAATCGCTCTTGTTCAAAACGCCCAAGTCTCGAAAGAGCGTCCGAATTTCCTCGTTCGTCTCCTCGCACGCGTCTAAATCCATAAATCCATCCTTTGGGGGCACCACGTTCGTTCCTTTCTTTCCTTTCCCGCCGTCTAAAATAAAACAATGGTACATCCCTAACATCTCCGCCGGTTTCTCGTTTGTGATAAAATTCTCCGCGTACGTCTCTTTATACAGCGAATGTAACCCGTCCTCGTAGCCGCTTCGATTTCGCTTCGCTTTTTCCACCTTCAAAACGTCCCTGTTCTGCTGTCCTCCTTTGTTACCATTCCCTTGTCCGCCATCCTCCACGTTCGCGAATAAATACTCCGCCTTTAACAACCTCGGATCAATTTTCGTCGGCGCCAAGTACCCTTTACACACGACGAAAATCTCCGCCGACGAGTCTCTCGACGCCACCGGCTTCGTGCTCTCCACCTTCTTAAACAGCTGCTGAAACGCGTATAACAACGCGTGATACTCTTGCGACCGAAACACTTTCGTCACAAACCAACCGTCCAACGTTAAAAACTCCGTCGCCAATTTCAACGCGTCCAACGTCAGCGCCGCTTGCGAATACGCTTCCTTGGCGTAGTTGCCCCCGACGTTTGGCGCGCCGTCGTGTAACACGCAATCGTACTTCAAACCATCCGGCGTGACCCGTTTAATCGCCGCTCGACAGCTCGGTGTCGTGATATCTTCCACTAAAGTCGTGCACCCGCGTATGGGTTTTATAAAAGCTAAATCGATCCCAACGATGGTCGATTGCATCGGCATGTACTTCTGCGCCACTTGCAGCCACCCGCCCGGTGCCGCGCATAAATCCAGCGTCGCCTTTGCGGTGGATAAAAAATCATACTTCCTGTTCAGCTGGACCAGTTTAAACGCCGAACGTGCGCGGAATCCTTGCTCTTTCGCTAAGTAATAGAACTTGTCCAGACGATGTTTCCCTTTCGCTTTTTTACCCATTTTTGTTCTTCTCGTTGAGATTGTTGTTCTTCGATTGGACGACTTTAAAGACGGAACACGACTTTTCCACGTGTTTCTTCTTCGTTACTTTAAAGTGGTGGTATAAGAAAACGCAGAGGTGAGTAATTAAGTGTGCTTTATGTGTGCGTGAACGCTTGTGTGTCTGACGAAAAAATGACGACTCGTAAAAAACAAGGTGGCGGCGGAATTTTTGCTTCTCTCGAGGAAAAAATTTGAGAAAAAAAATGCAAAAAAACAAAAAAGTCGTATTTTTTAGAGTTGTTTCGTCGTGTAGAAGTATCAGAGTACTTGGTATTTAGTAGTAACGTGATGAAGTTAAACTACTCATTTTATAGCCTTTTCCGTCTTCTCTTCTTCTAAAACTCCAGCAGCTTTAGTCAAAAAGTCGTTTTTTGTTGCACTTCGATTTGGTTTTCAAAAACGACTTTTGCAGGTTGTTCGTCTTCAAAGTCGTCTTCAAAGTCGTCGTCGTCGTCCACCTCGGCGCCTTTTCGAATCTCTCGAATGACTTTCCCGCTCGTTTCGTCTATTTCCACGTACGCGCCGTCGAACGCTTCGTGGGATCTTTTTTGCAACCATCGCAAAGTTTCGCCGAGTTGGTGACCGATCAGTTGCGCCTCTTTTTCGCCTTTTTCGCCGACGAAGGCTTCAACCGGGATGAAATCCGGGAGTTTCACGTATAAGCGGAGGAGGTGTTCGGCGCCGCAGATTTCCGAGGCGGGTTTGGATTTTAACGCGTCGTTCTTCGCGACGGCGAGGTCGTAGTATTTCTTCTCCTTTTCGTAGAGTAAAGCTTTTTGCAAGGCGGCGTCGAAGTAGCGTTTGAGACCGGCGACGATTTCTTTGGCGCGTTCAATTTGTTTCGGAGTTCGAGCTTTCGCGATCGCTTCGACTTCGTAATCGGAGAAGAGACTTTGGACGGTATGCGCGGCAGGTTCTCTCGGGAGCTTCAGGACGCGGTTGTGCGCGAGCGCTTCGTGTTGTTTGATGAGCTCTTTCTTTAACGCCGTCGCCAAGATGACTTTCACTTTTGGTTTCAAAGGCGCTTGTTGTTGTTGATCTTGCCGGTCTCGTTGTTCTTCCGTTTCCGTCTTCTCTTTTTCCTGCTTTTGCTTTTTCGCGTTCGTCGTTGGAGCCGCCGCCGTATCTTTCTTCGCGTTCTTTTTCTCTTTACTCGCAGCATTCGCCGCCCCTTTTTCCAAAGCCGCCGCGTTCTTTCTCTTGTTGGTGTTGTTCGTCGCGTTGACGACGGCGCCTTTCCTTCCTTTGTTGGTCGTCGGCGGCGCGTTCTGTTCGGCGGCGGCGCGCGCTTCACTTTTTTGCTTCTTCGATGGCCGACCACCGCTTGGTGCGGCTTTCTTTTTCGTCGCATTATTTGGTTCCGATTCGTCTTCTTCTTTCGTTGTTTTTTCCGCTTCCGTCGCCGCGGCATCCAAGTCACGTTTTTTTTGTTTTTGAAGTTGTCGCTGTGGCTCCCGCTGTCGCTCGCCCTCGCCTTTGCTCGTCGCTTTCTTCTTCGCGCCGCCTGTCGTCGTCGTAGTATTCGTATTACTCTTAATATCTTTAGTACTACTTTTCTTACCGTCTTTCCCGGTTGATTGGCTTTTCTCGCGTTTCGTCGTCGTCGCGTTCTTCTTCCTCTTCACCTCGTCGTCGTTCTTGTTCTTGTTCTTGTTCCCAACCGCCGCCGCCGCGTTGTTATTCGCTTTCCTCCTTTTCTCCTCGTCTTCCTCGAGTAACCTTTCCCGTTCTCTCGTGTTCTCCTCGGTCATTTTCCTGCACGTCTCTTTCTCTTCCACCCACTCGTCGTATTTTTTGTTCCACCCTTGGTAGTGCACGAGCACCCCATCGGTTCCATCTTCTAAACGTCTCATGTCGATGATTTTCGCCGGGTAGAGGAATCCGTCTCTGCGCGCGAAAATGCGTTCGTTCACGAAGAACGAATTTGAATCGTTGCTTTTCTCGTCGACTTTCGTCCTCGTCTTCGAAATCGTCGTCGTGACTAACGCTTCCATCTTTTGAAACGTCTGTTGTTCTCTCGTCGTTTTTGTGCAATCGCTTATGACGAAAAGCTCTGCGCCTCTACCAATGCCTCTTCTCTCTTCTCTCTGCTTTTTGATGTAAAAAGAAGCTTTTTAGAAGAAAAGAGAGATTTTGATGCGATGATGATGATTTTTTGGCAAAACGAGAGAGTAAGATGTGTGCGTGAAAAAAAAGAGTATTTACGACCACGAGAGAGGTTTCTGCTCGATTCACAACGGTATAACGCACAAGAATAGAACAGAACAGAACTCCAACGTGATAGTTTTGACTCTCGTTTTTTTGTTTGTGTGTTTTTTTTTGTTGCTTTTTTTTTTGAGAAGAATCAATCAAAACTCTGTGTGTTGTCGTGACAACTTGTTCACGTGCTTTCACACGTGATATAAAGGGAAAAAAAAAACGAAACGAGACGCGCTTAAAAAAGAGAGCACAGAATACTGTTACGCTTTGCACGCTCTCTCTCTTTCAAAAGCTCTTTCTTGTCGCGGTGGTGCCAAAACGTCGTCGATTTCGGTCTCTGTATCTCTCCTCTGTTCTTAACTTCTTCTCGTTTTGGTGATGATGATGACGAGGACGAGAAGATGTGATTTCGGTCTCTCTCTTCTCTTCGAAAGAGATTCGTAGACGAGAGTTTTATCCTCCTCTTAATCCTCTTTCTCCGAAAATAATAAGAACGAGAACGATTTTTACGACGATGAGACAACAAACGGAGAAGGTTTTATCGAGCGTAGCGAGGAGAAGAGAAACGCTGCGAGCGCAGTTGGAGGAAAAGATGACGAGAAAGACGAACGAGGACGAGAACATACGGAAAGAGGAGAACTGTATTCTCGAGAAGGAGGAAAAAGAAGAGGCGGAGGAGAAGAAGACAACAAAGAAGAAGACAACAAAGAAGAAGACAACAAAGAAGGTGTTGTTATTATTGTTGTTCGGAGAGATTGAGAGACGCGCGGCGCGAGCGAAAGCGCTCAAAGAGACGGTGGAGGAGGAGACGCGTCGAAACGACGCGATGGAGAAGAACGTGCGCGAACGAGAGGAACGCGCGAGAAGAGAGAAAAGAGCGATGGAGAAAAGAGCGACGAAGAAGAAGAAGTTTGGAGGAGTACTCTCTTCTTCGGTTAAAGAGGAGGAGGAGAACGCGGGGAGAGACGAAGATATTCGAGAGTTGATCAAAATTCGATTGAAGAGTTGCGAGTTTGAGTTGCGGTGCGAACGCTCGAGACTCTTTGGAGAGGTGAAGGACGTGTTTGAGTTGGAAAGCGGAGGAGAGAGGAAGGTGCGTGGAAGGAATAACAGCATTAGCAGTTACGGAAAGTTTTTACCGGATGTGGACGCGTTCGAGTACTCTTCGAAACAATCGACTCAGAACAACAACAACAACAACAACAACAACAACAACAATAACAATAACAAGGAAGATTTGGACGCGTTCATCGAAGTGCTTTTCAATAGTAGTAACAAGAAAAGCGACGACAAAATTGAAAACGAAAACGAAAGTGCCGCGACGCTTTCGATGATGAACAGAGTCGTCACGCTTTTAGGTAAATATAGTTTCTGCCCGTCGCTCCATCGATCGACGCCGGTCGTGACGAACGCGACGGAGATATGGAAGCCGTTAGATTCAACGACAACGTCCTCGAGCAGGAATTTCGAGCGAGGCGGGAAGGAATCTTTCGACGACGACGATTACGCGCGCGACGAAGCCGT
>Ga0115000_10001203_pt1 | contig 23246 bp, 18 predicted proteins | sample ArcticOcean_MG_C_6_FD_89690 | JGI IMG/M metagenome (GOLD analysis project Ga0115000, IMG submission 89690) | Marine microbial communities from western Arctic Ocean - ArcticOcean_MG_CB8_128 | ecosystem: Environmental > Aquatic > Marine > Oceanic | place: Arctic Ocean: Canada Basin | collected... | reverse complement strand
TTTCAATTTAGTTGTGTTCGGAGCGAGAGGACTTGAACCTCCAGCCTCCCGGTCCCAAACCGGACGCGCTACCAATTGCGCCACGCTCCGTTAATTACTTTATTGGGCATATATAAGGTTCGAGTTTGAAATCTCTTTTTATTATAACAATCGTGACCGAGAGCAAGCCAGCGTCCAAGAACGCCTACCTCATAAACAAGATAGAGAGCTCCCCCTACAAATAGAAGAGAACTCACATCAGGTGGAGTAATGAAGGAAGCCCCAACAAGGGCAAAGAAAAAGGCGTAAGCTCGGCGAGGACGTTCAACAGACCGGCCTCGAATGTATGCCCAAGGCTACCAGGCCATAATACCTACACCATAAGATAGGAGAAGTGTAAAGGTAAGGGCTGGTCGTACACGTGGGGACATTGTAGCCTAATGGGGAGATACTTCACCATTAAGCTCGAAACCAAGAAAGAAGGTGGCTGCGGCTGGAATAATTACATTATATGCTAGAAGAAGACCTCCTAGAAAGAGCCCAAACCCTAGCAAGACCGTCGAAACGGCTTTATAAGCTTCCTAACGATAAAGGGCCGGCAACAAAAACTAAGCCACCTGCTAGAAACAGGCGGGAATAGTAATCAATGTCTAGACCGCGATACTAACGTCAATAGAAGCCCAAAAGCCTTCGGCAATATGTGTAAAGATGAATGGCATATTAACCTTAGATGCTACTGGTTGAAGAAGAATCATTAGGAGAATATCCTATTGCTAGTAAAGGAGACTAAACGTAAAAGCCCATCCGCCCATAACGTAAAGCAAACGTAGTCGCAATTCATTATTATGGGTAAAAAGAGCACGGTATTGTCCCTTACCCGAGGTAGAAGAGGGGTTTTTCGTGGTCATAGTTTATTAAAACCAAGAGGGTTTTTGGAGAGAGTTTTATAATCGGAATCTCGTCTTTATAGAGGCAACGAAGCAGCCATAGAGGTTGCAAAGTGAAGCAATGGGGTTGGATAAGCACCAAAGATCACCAAGATCAAGAGGCATCCACCAAGAATCCAACCTCGACCTGCAGTAAGAGGCCGGAGAGGAACCCAAGCGGAAGTTTCAAAGTAACACAACTTGATCACCCGGAGGTAGTAGAAGGCGGATACACAGCTCGAAAGCAAGCCGATTACAGCCAATGGGGTAAGACCTGCGTTAACTGCCGCAGTAAAGAGCGACATCTTAGCGAAGAAACCCGCAAGAGGCGGTACACCGGCAATCGAGAAGAGACCTAGAGCAAGAGCAAAGCCCAAAAGTGGGTTTGCTCGCATAAGAACAGCTAGGTCGCTCAAGTGAACGAGGCGGAAGCCCTAATCAGTCCATTGCCATCGATCGCAAGTCATTACAATACCCCAAAGGAGCATACCTGTAATAACATAAACGGCAAGGTAGACGAACACTGCTGCCACACCTTCAACAGTACCGCAAGCAAGGCCCATAAGGAGGTAACCTGCGTGACCAATTGCAGAGTAAGCTAGAAGTCGCTTAATCTTAGTTTGCCGCAAAGCCGCAAACGCTGCCACGATCATAGAAAGACCGGACACAATAGCCAAGAGAGGTTGCCACAATGGGAGTAGGCCATGGAAAGCACCGAGAGTAATTCGGGCAAACGCTACAAAGATGGCTACCTTGGGTACAACAGCAAAGAAAGCCGCTACTGGAGTAGGGGCACCTTCGTAAACATCCGCCACCCAAAGATGGAATGGAGCGGCCGCAACCTTGAAGAAGAGTGCGGACATTACGAAGAGAAGACCCACCGCACCGCCATTACTCCATACATCTGGAGAGGCGGCGAGGGTCGCACCAATAGCATCCAATCGGGTAGAACCCGCCACAGCATAAAGGAGAACAATACCGAAAAGTAGGAGACCAGATGCAAGAGCACCTACCATAAAGTACTTAAGGCCTGCTTCAGTAGAAAATCCCGAGGTACGCTTAAGTGCCGCGAGAATATAGAAGCAGAACGAAGAAAGTTCGAGGCCTAGGTAGAGGGTAAGCATCTCTTGCGCCGACACCAAAATCATAAGTCCCAGCGCAGAAAGGAGGAAAAGAGCCCAACCTTCGGCAGGGAGGAACGCGTCTCGTCGGAAGGATTCAATAGAAAGGGCAATTACTCCAATAGAAGCTAGAAGAATAAGACCCTTTGCCCCTTGCGAGAGCGCGTCAATTCGTAGAGCACCGTGCAAAAGCTCTGCCGGAGTCCAAGGAGTCATCGCCAAAATAACGAAAGCGATAGCAAGCGCTGCTACCGCGAGAGCACCAGTTGCTGGTACTGCTCCTCCGATACCGGGAGCCACGAGTGCCTAAGATACACCTTCTACACGACGCCGAGTCCACGTACCGATAAGGAGAGTGGCAAAAGCGGCGATAGAGAGTACCACTTCGGGCATAAGGCCCATAAGATGATCTTCAAAGAGTAGGCCAAGGCGCATTTCGGATGAAGGGGGGAAATCTTGATCTACTTAAAGAACAGAGGACTTCAGGACCGCGATATGACGACGGCCCAAAAACCTGGAGGTTTTATGAGGGCACAGGGACTTGAACCCTGAGCCGATTGGTTAAGAGCCAATCGCTCTACCAATTGAGCTATGCCCTCGCTTTCGAGGCCATTTTTGGGTATACAGGGGCCTTGTATTTTGAAGAAAACGCTTTAACTGCTTTGATCTTCCCCTAATATTAGATTTAACCTCATTCCGAGAATGAATTATATAATTAACGTATTAATTAAATCCTCTATAAGATACGAAGTAAATAGTCCTTCAAAACGGTTTCAAAACCCGATGTATTTTCGAAAAAAGGCCGTTTTAGAGCACCCTGATTCTCCTCTGTAATCCACCACCTTTAAAACACCCCTGCAAGGGGGTACCCTTTGGAAAGTGCCTCATGACCGTGCAAACCTCTTTTCTAGTATTTTGGGATACCACTTAACTTTGGTTTAGGGTAAACAGTAGTTAAAAAATAACTAACGGTAAGATTAATTAAAGAATACCGGGTAGAGTACCTTTTATAAGCTCAGCTTCCTACCTTTAGACCGGCCATTCCCTTAAAAAGGGTTGATAACCTGGAAAACTTTTAGGTTTTTTTAATTAATACACCTGTTACCGGCGCCGAGACCACGTACCTATAAGGAGAGTGGCAAAAGCAACGGTAAAGGGTATAAGGAGTTTTATACGCCTTGCACCGAACGCATAGGTAGACACGAGGGTACCCAGCCAGAGGGAAGAAGAGAGAAAGTTCTCGAACCACCCCTGATCCTAAGGAACACAATTCGCATTTACCTACATTACGCAGGCCGAGGAGACCACCTGAGAGATTGCTTGGCTCTTAGCAAGAGTCAAGCTGTAACCAGCATACGTGGCCACAATCGGTGTCAGAACACCGGTTGCAGTGCATATAATAATGCACCCGTAAAAAACTCCTACGAACAAAATAGAGGTCGAAGAGTAATCCATAATCGGATAAAATAAGCCTTTAATCTTTTAATAGATTGAAGGTTTTTTTGTGGTGAGAGATTTGAAGAGTAAATAGATTACCTTATAGGTAACGTTCTAGTTCTTTAGAAGACATTCGATTAGAATGCGTAAAGAATAAGGAACGCCATCATAAGGGCGAAGAGGGCCATCGCTTCAGTAAGTGCGAAACCAAGAATAGCAACTCGGAAGAGTTCGTTCTTCATAGAAGGGTTTCGAGACATACCAATAACAAGAGCACCGAATACAGTACCGATACCGGCACCTGCGCCTGCGAGGCCAATAGAAGCCGCGCCTGCACCAATAAGCTTTGCGGATTGGAGGAGCATTTTATAAAAAGGGTCGAAAAATTATAGGTTTTTTTTGGGGATGACCTTATTTTCCGTAGGTTTCTAACATCCACTACTTAGCCAGCCGATGAGATCTTTGTAATGTTCTGATATAACGGGTCATATTTAGATATGTCATCGCGGTAGGTTCTTTTAAAGTTTTGATTTTAATGAGCGGATACGGGAATCGGACCAGTGCCTCGAGATCATGAGTCTCGCGCTCTTCCACTGAGCTAATCCGCTGGTTTACACGATTTATAGAAATCATATAGTCACATAGCGCACTATGTGCAAAGGTTTTTTCTCCATTTGTGTGTTGTTCCTGCCCCAGCTTCCGCTAGGGCAACCTTGTTACGACTTAAGGCCGGTCATCAACCCTAATTTCACGTTACCTCTGTAATAGACCCACCTCGAGTGGGCCCACGCCGGGGCGATTTATACTGAGTTCACCGCTTCAAAGAGGACCGAATTCTAGCCTGCGACGGGCAGTGTGTGCAAGACCCAGTGACTAATTCACCGTCGCGTGCTGATCGACGATTACTAGTGATTCCATCTTCACGTAGGCGAGTTGCAGCCTACGATCTGGACACCGACGAGGTTTAAGGATTTGCTCGGGCTCGCGCCTTTGCTGCCCACTGTCCTCGCCATTGTAACATGCCTGTAGCCCCAATCATAAGGGACAAAAGGACCTGACACTCGTCCCCCCTTTTAGCTCGACTCTAATCGTGCAATTGAATGTAAGTACTTTTGATTGAGCTTAAAGCGAAAACTGCAATCAAAGTGGCAACACATTCCAGGGGTTTCGCGCGTTGAAAGGAGTTAACCCAACATCTTAAGACACGCGCTGACGACGGCCTTGCATCACCGGATCCACGTTGAATGAACGGTACCTTTTAATTTCATTGACCAAAACTTAGTTAAGTCTGTAATGAAATCTAAGGATCTGCTCTAAAAGAGTGACCCTAAGAACCGTTACCAAGCTCCCTTAAAGGAACTTGCCGTGAATTTTCTAGAAAGGGTAAGGTTTCGCGCGTAGCATCGCATTAAACAGCATGTTCCACCACGTGTTTGGGTCCCCGCCAGGTCCATTGAGTTTGAGCCTTGCGGCCATAGTATTCAGGCGGAGTGTTTACCGCGTTAGCTGGGAAAACAGTTATGTGCAGCAATATGCACGACTGTCATCGAACACTCATCGTTGAGGGCATGGACTACGCGGGTCTCTAATCCGCTTTGCTACCCATGCTTTCGGTTATCAGCGTCAGTTGTCACGTTGAGAGCCGCCTTCGCAGGTGATATTCCTATCAAGCAAAGATTTCATCCTTAATGGCCTTGATAATTCCACTCTCATCCATTCAACTCTAGTAATTCTATTTGGTATGGTATTCCCAGCAGAACTGGGTTTTCACCGTACGTATTTATTACCGCCTACAACCCCTTTACGCCCAGTGTATGAGAAATACTTGCGCCCTACGTATTACCGCGACTGCTGGCACGTAGTTAGACGGCGCTACTCTTCAGGTGAAGTCGATCTCCTCCCTGAAGGTTCAATCTGGTCGCGTGGACCTAATATCCTACGCATACCGGATTTTGACTTTACGACGATAGCCTTCATCATCAACGCGGGATTACGGGGTCAGGCACGAAGCCCATTGCCCACTATTCTTCACTGCTGCCTCCCGTAGGAGTGTGGCCCTTTCTTCCGTGCCACTGTGGCCGATCGCGCTCACACGCCGGCTAGAGATCTTTAGCTTGGTAAGCCTTTACCTCACCAACTACTTAGTCTCCCGCAAGCCCATCTCAGAGCGCCTACTAATATTACTATTAGCACGCCTTTCTGTGTTATCTTGGATTAAGGCGCTTATCAGTAAAGAAGAGCTGAAGGTTTTGTAAGGGCTCTTAATCGAGGCAGTGTTACCCTTACACCATCCTTGTTACCAAGTCTCTCAGGTAGGTGCTTACGTGTTACTCACCCGTACGCCATACATGCACCCTGCGCTAAAGCACGTGGGGTGGCATATATAGACTCGCATGTGTTAAATATCCCGCTAGCATTTCCTCTGGACCAGGACCAGATCCAACTATTATGTAGTACCTATCTATTAGAAAGGTTCTCTATTAATGGTAATAACGTCCTTTATTGCGCGGGAAACTGAACAAACGTTCGTTAGAACGAAGGTTTGAACCATTTAAGTGTTTCCTTGGACGTTTTTGGGAGATACCTTATAAGGTTTTATCGGTTAAAAACTTTATTAAAAGGTTCTTCGATGGAGAGGGGTATGGTTGGAAGAGGTCGTAAATTCTCTTCCATAGGGAAGCGCATACACCAAGGAGAGCGATGCTGGCGCTTACTTGGTAGCGAGAGTAAAGAAGGCAACTCCGATCAATAGTGGTAGAATAACACTAATTAGTTGACCGGGGAAGGCAAAAATAGAAGCGAGAGTCATTGTTCTTTAGGACCTCTTGTTTTCAGACGTACAAATTTTCTCGATGGTGAAAGCAATGCAGAAAACGAACGTACTAAGAACAAAAATAAGAGGAGAAGCATACACAAAAAGGTTAAGCCCCTCCTGGGGGAGGAGAATGATAGGTTCATTATTCTCCTAGACTTTACCTGCAATTGTAGCCAAGATTTGGTTTTTAAAGTGCGGGCGCATGAGAATAAAGTCAAGAGCCCCGAAGAGACCCATTTCGGGGTCTCCTAGTTGGAGCGATACTGTACTACTCAGCGTATAATACTTTAGGTAAAAGGAACTCTAACGATAAATCAGAGAACCGAACTACTTACCGATGACGTGGTGATTAATAACGCTAAGAAGCGTGTTACCGCCCACAATCAAGGCGAAGCATCGAAAAATCAAGTATGTATTAAAGATCATAATATTGTTACTAAAAGAACCATCGCAGAAGAAGCGAGACTCCCACCACCTAAACCGAGAAGACCTATACCTCCTCAAAGGTGTTACCACCTGTTGGATTGACGGGAGGTCGTGCCCGGCCTTGTTGCGGCGCCTAAGGCTACTAGGGCTACTGGTTGGCGACCTCCTCCGGATTTTCGACCGGAAGCGGCGGATTAGGATTACCCCCTAGACCATCGTCCGGGTAATTGTCTACGGCATCTATTGCAAGTACGGCGCTTTCCTCTCCAATCCAAAGAAAGGCGAAGAAGATAATAACGGAAATACGAAACTTCGTGAACTTGAAGAAATTAATGAAGGAAGGCATATGTTTTTATAACGGGTATCCTTTCTTGCGCGGGAAACTGAACAAACGTTCGTTTAAAACGAAGGTTTGAATAATTTAAGTGTTTCCTTGGACGCTTTTGGGAGATACCTTATAAGGTTTTATCGGTTAAATTTATAAAGTTTAATTAAATAAATTTGCCGGAGTGCAAAGAATTTATACGCCTCGGGTTTATAGTTTTTATACCCTTTTATAATAGAAACGGGTTTACTGTAAAGAAGAACCTAAAAACGGTAGGAGATCTATTTTTAATCTAAAAGCACGGTAAGGTTTTGGGCGTCTTAAACCCAAAACATCTTTAATAGGTTATATAATATACTCAAGCCTCTAATAACGTACGGCTAAGAGAAGAGAGCCTGGTAAATATTACTGTAGGGTCTAGAAATCGATTAAAAGGGGATCCTTAGTATCTCGTTTTATAAAGAAATGGAGCAAATGCCCCAGGGAGAACAGGGTTTCGAACCCTGGGCACCCAGCTTTGGAGACTGGTGCTCTACCAACTGAGCTATTCTCCTTATTTCATATAAGTTAGTCATATAAGTTAGTCTAAGAGGTTAGACTGAGTTCGATATTAAACGAACCTTCTCCAAAGGAGAGTTTGAACTGGTTTTATATACATCTACCGCGATTAAGGCTGCTTGTGTTGCGGCCTTCTCTGCTGCCATTTCGTGGTGTGTCACCGCGTCGTTTAGTAAAGATTACGGCTACGACTAGAATAACAACGAAAAGGAGAAGGAAGGTAGAACCTGGGGAGAGTTTAAAACTTTGGTCCACAGGTTCAATTAGAGGTAGACTTTTAGACTGACCTCCCTACTTATCAAAAATATTGTTATAAACAATACTTTTAATAAAGGGAAGGGTCAGTTTGTCGTCAACAAGTGCGAAGGCTGACGAAAATTCGCCGGCAGTCATTTTATAGACGAACTTATTGAGGGAGTAGTGATTAATAGTCACGCCTGCTATAAAATTCTATAGTTTATTACAGAAGATGTACTTTTTGGAGTCGATAGCAAAATCCACTCCCAGGTGCAAGATAAAGGCGAACCCGAATGTGCGTAGGGCTAGTCCCACTAGCATTAGCATTGTCATCTCTCTTATCTTAAAGATGGCAGTCAATACGACACCGAGTGTAAAGCATACAGCTGCGCTACGACCAGCATTACAGGCAGGTTTGTCCATAATCTCCAAGAGATTATCGCCCTAGACGTCCAGATCACAGATAGTGAGGTCTTCAACCTGAGCAATTACGACGGGCTACGGATACAGATTATTTGCGTGCACGATCGCGTTAAAAGGCGATCCTCCGGCGCATTCTGCTACGTTGCAATAACCGCACAACGTGAAAATGGACATCATAGTACCAACTACACCAAAAAGGGTCCCGAGAACCAAGTAGAGAGTACCAATATCCTTGTGATTAGTCGAAAAGAGCCATCGGGAAGACCATCCATAAACAGTGTCGGAGAGACTTTGAGGCTACTTAGGCTAAAGTTGACGGAGGTACTTAAACACCTAAGCAACGTTTAGCGAATCTAACCCCACTCCCAGACCTTAAAGGAGAATAAAGGGTTAGACCGGTGTAAATCTACTGAAATAAACAGTTCATTAAAGATTCTTTTATTAATTGAAAATCGGTGTTATAGAAAAGGTAGTTTATTTTAATAATAAAGAGTTTAAATATATAGGGATTACGCTAATATTACAACACACATGGTAATACTAAAGGCCTTTTTACTACATACTACTAAAAATAGAGTTTTCAATCCATTTAAGTAATATAACCGGTTAAAAAGAAGAAGTTAAACCCCTAACTTCAATAGTAAGGAATTTATAACTTCCTTTAGAATGTCTGGAATCGGACTTGAACCGACGACCTCAAGAGCTTCAATCTCGCGCTCTACCAACTGAGCTATCCAGACGAATATACATTTCTACTATAAGAAACGCGTACAATGTGAGGGAACAGAGATTTAAGCGGCTACAACCATTGCTGCAAGAAGCAACAATACTCGCACGTCGCCCAAAGCACCTGCACCGAGGGTTGCCGCACCAAGCAAGAAGAGGCTAAGTCCAACAAGGATAGCAAATAGAATGTGATAAAGGAAACCGCTCGACCATCGGTGAGTAGCCGTTGGCGCCGAATAGAGAAGGCGGAGAAGTCCGTAAGGACCTGCCATCTCAATGAGGCCACGATCAATCGCCTTAAAGCTCGACCAATAACCATGGTGCAACGCTGGGGCTGCTACCCATTCATTAATAACCTTATCAAATAGCCACTTTCGGTTGAAGAAACCGTATACCTTCGGACGCGCTAGAGTCCATCGCAATTGAGATGGAGCCGAGGATTGGTAAAGAAGGAAGCCTAGAGAGGCACCCGCCATACCAGCTAGTACTGGAGCTACCTTTACCATATGAGGCATCCACTCAGCATCAACGCTAGCCGCGTGTGCTGGGTGGACGAAGATAGCGGCGCCCCAGAAGTCCGAGCCTGCGCCAATTGCAAAGTCCTTGCCAACGAAACCTACAATAACACTACCGACGGCAAGAATACCGAGAGGTAGCAACATAGATAGAGGAGATTCGTGCACTCCCTCGAGATGACGACGGAAACCGTTCGGTCCGGTAAGGAAACCGAGGGCTAGCAATCGCATAGAGTAGAATGCAGTGGCAAAGGCTGCTGCCGCACCTAGGCAGTACGCAAAGGTACCGGGTACACCAAAAGTTGCTGCTGCCGACTCGAGGATAGCATCCTTCGAGTAGAAGCCGGTGAAGAATGGAAGGCCCATCAACGACAACGAACCAATCGCCATCATTGCGTACGTAAACGGAAGAGCACGTACAAGACCACCCATTCGTCGCATATCTTGCTCGTCTGCAAGGGCGTGGATTACAGAACCCGCGCTCAAGAAGAGAAGCGCCTTGAAGAAGGCGTGGTTTGCAAGGTGGAATACACCGGTAGTGTAAGAAGATACACCACAAGCAAAGCACATATAACCTAGCTGAGAACAAGTCGAGTAGGCAATAACACGCTTCAAGTCGTTCTGTACAACACCAGTAGTGGCGGCAAAGAACGCAGTCGCTGCACCGGCTACGGCTACTACGCCGAGAGCGGTCGGTGCCCATTCAAGCATAGGCGACATTCGAGCGAGCAAGAAAATACCCGCGGTAACCATAGTTGCGGCGTGAATCAACGCCGAAACTGGGGTAGGACCCTCCATTGCATCGGGAAGCCACGTGTGCAACCCGATTTGCGCCGACTTACCAGTAGCGCCCACGAAAAGAAGTAGGGCACCTACGGTAAGGGCGTCGAGGCCACAGAAGATAGGCTCTGTGCTGATGTGAGGTGCCATCGCAAAGATAACACCGTAGTCAAGAGAACCGCACTTCACGAAGATCACTAGCATACCGAGTACGAGACCGAAGTCACCCACTCGGTTAACTAGCATAGCCTTGATGGCCGCCTTATTTGCTTGAAGTCGGGCGAACCAGAAATTAATAAGCAAATAAGAGCAAAGACCAACACCTTCCCAACCGACAAACATTTGAAGAAGGTTGTCGGCAGTCACCAAAATAAGCATGAAGAAGGTGAATAGCGAAAGGTAGGACATAAATCGTGGAACATGGGGATCTTCTCCCATGTAACCGATAGAATAGAGGTGCACGAGGGTCGAGACCGTAGTGACAACCACAAGCATAGTGACAGTAAGGGAATCAAAAAGGAAGCCCCAACCGATCTCAAAATGCGAGGTTACCACCCACGGCGCTAGCGAGATAGTACACGCGCCGCCCGCGAACCCCACTTCATAGAATGCAGTGACGGACATAAGCCAGGTAACGAAAAGGCAAGCCACGCTAAGACGTTGGGCGCCTTGTCGACCAACCACTGCACCACCCAATCCTGCGAATGCAGCACTGAGTAGAGGTAGTCCAACAATAAGGAGGTACATTTAAGGGTTTTAGGTTTATAACACCCATCTTTTGGGGTTATAATATTAAATAATTTCCGAGTTTAATAACTCGTTTAAATTTTGGTAAGAGATCTTGTTTTATAGCCTGGAAGCTAAAGGAAATGAACCCGGCGCGGAGCTATAAAGCCCCTCCGGTAAAAGAATAGCGAATTCGTCTACTTCTGAGAGACGTTGGATTCGAACCAACGAAGGCGATGCCAGTTGATTTACAGTCAACCCCGATTGGCCACTACGGGAGTCCCTCTAAACTTAAACAAAACGGGATCAACGGGACTCGAACCCGCGGCCTCCGGCGCGACAGGCCAGCGCTCTACCGACTGAGCTATGACCCCTTTGTTTCAAATTTAATTGTATATCTATAGGGCGAGTGTGCACTATATATTTTTATAGAAGAATTTTGGATAAATAGTTAGGTTATACCCTATCCACTCCCATTTTAGGCCTGGATAGAGACAAAATAACCTTAAAAACGCTTAAAAAGAGGTCTGTAGGGTTACGAGCCCTTTTCCAAAGGGTACCCCCTTGCAGGGGTGTTTTAGAGGTGGTCTATTACAGAGGTAAATAAGGGTGCTCTAAAACGGCCTTTTTTCAAAAATACATTCGGTTTTAAAGCCTCTTTCAAGGCCTAATTCAAGTATGATCTAAAGGTTGTTCAGTAAAGTAACTTTTAAATACGCAGAGATTCTATGGCAATAGGAAACTTTAAACATCGTAATTATTAGAGTATTCAACAAAATGATGAAATAGGGGAAATCAATGTTTAATTAACGTCACATAAACTGTAAAATATTTTAAAATAAAATAAACTTTTCTCTGGAGGGGGACGGGGGTGGGGTTATGATAGTTAGGACTTTTCCCCGAATAATCGACGGGTGGGTGATTAGTTCGTCTCCACCATAAGGGTTTATTAGGCCTAAAGGGTGGAGTAAATATAGATAACTTAACCCGAACTCCAAATAGTCCAGGAGCCTATTGATAGGAATAGGTGGATATATCTCACCTATTCCTTAAGAATTAATGATATCCTTACGAATAAAACGGACAACATCATATGCCTGTTTAGGATATAGGCGTGAAAATATAGTTCAGCTTCCCGCTGTATACATCTCTTACCATTTATTTTATCTAATTAAATTAAGTTTCATTATAAAACCAAGCACAGGCAATATAATGCACTCGGTGGATCCCTAGATAATCTTAGAGACTCGGGGACGTGGAGTAACACGAAATGGAATCATTAGCTTAACCAGCGGAGTGATTCCGTTCCCTGCAGTAAACTGATACCCAAGGTATGTCCTTTTATAAAGGAACTACAACCCCGTGAATTGAAACATCTCAGTAACGGGAGGAATATACATCAACCGATACACCATTAGTAGTGGCGAACGAAAGTGGTGCAAGGCTTGTCTATAAAAAGAAAACTAGTATTTTAACCTTAAGTCCGTGGAATTCGGACCGCCCAGAGGGTTAGACGCCCGTCGGGTAAAATACTTTTATCACTTAATAAACAAACGCTTTTATAGACGCAGAGTAGGACGGGTCCCGGCTGGCCTGTTTGAACATCGGAGGACCATCTCCGAAGCCTTACTATCTAAGATTAATCGATAGTGCACAAGTACCGTGAGGGAAAGGTGAAAAAGCAACTAAGGTTGTTGAAATAAACGTGAAACCGAGCAGTGCAGAAAGATTATTAGTGCACCCTTCTTGCGGTGTGATAATGTACCTTTTGTATGATGGGCCTAGGAGTAAACGACACGGGCGAGCCGAACACAAGGCAGGCGCAGGGAGACCGAGTCCTAATAGGGCGTTAGTCGGTGTCGTTTGACCCGAAGCTGAGCGAGCTATCCATGGTTAGGGAGACTACATAGGATGCCCGAACCCAAGTCTGTAGAAAAAGGCTGGGATGAACTGTGGATAGGGGTGAAAGGCCTACCAAGCTCAGTGATAGCTGGTTGTCGGCGAAATCGATTTCAGTCGAGCGTCGAGAGCGTGCTGCCAGGGTAGAGAACGGTATCGAATGGGACAGGGCACCAATTGGAGCCCGCCAATTCGCTACCATCTCCGAATATGGTAAGTATTGCATTTCTCGGCAGTGGGACTCAAGGCGCGAAGGTCTTGAGTCGCGAGGGAAACAGCCCTGACTGACCGCTAAGGGCTCTGAAGAGGATCTAAGTGATTTAAGGAGGTTAAACGCTGAGACCAGTGGTTGGTAGGCTTGGAAGCAGCCATCCAAAGTTATCTCAGATAATTTTAACTAAGATCGCGTAGCAGCGCACCATTGTAGTGTTTAATCTCCAAACATTTATGAGGCTAAGATCCCTCCCGAAGCGTCAGAATTACACTATTAAGTGTAATTGGTAGCCGACCGTCCGATGCGCCTTTGAAGATGTGCCGTAAGGTATGTTGGAGGACATTGGAGTGTGAATCTAGGCATGAGTAGTGATAAACTCGGTGTGAATCCGAGTCGCCGAAAGTCCCAGGTTTTCGAAGGTGAGGTTCGTCCGCTTCGAGTGGTCCGGCCCCTAAGATCAAGGCGAAAGCCGTCGTCGATGGGAAAGGTGTATAGCGACGGGGACCGCATCGTAGTTAGTGAGATGAAGGGTAGTCATTCGTGATTACCGACGAGGAGATTTTATCTCCGTCTCCTTTCAACGGTGCCATCCTCCAGGAAAAAGCATACGCCACAAAAACCGTACCCTATAACCGACACAGGTGGACAGGTCGCGTAGACCAAGGCGCGTGAGCGACCCAATCCGAAGGAACTCGGCAAAATGATCCCGTATGTTCGTCTAGAAGGGAAGCCCCGTGAGCCGTAGAACAAAAATACAGGGAATTTCACATAGTTTGTAATAGAAGTATCTATATAGACTGAAATTTCATGTATCTACTAAGCCGGGGCCGCAGAGAATCGCGAGGAACGACTGTTTATTAAAAACACAGCACACCGCTAAACCCAAACGGGCCACGTAAGGTGTGTGACGCCTGCCCGGTGCCCAGGGTGTCCCCCCGGAGGTTTCGGCTTCTGGGGGTCTTCCACCCAGGTAAACGGCAGCCCTAACTCTAAGGGTTCTAAGGTAGCGAAATTCCTTGTCGCTTAATTGGCGACCCGCATGAATGGCGTAACGATTCCTCGACTGTCTCCGGATTGGCCTCAACGAAGTTAACGTGCTCGTGAAGATGCGAGCGACTCTCAGGAAGACGGAAAGACCCCGCGCACCTTGACTATAGCGTGGCATTGCTATGGCTATCGCTGTTGTGCAGTTCTAGGTGGTAGTCTATGAAGTATCATCGCTAGGTGATATGGAGACGCAAAGTGAGAGACCACCCTACGGCGATGGCGAGGCTTACTGAGATACCGCCAATCGGTATCTGGAACTAGTGTCCCGCGGGTAGTTTTACTGGGGCGGTGGCCTCCGACAGAGTAACGGAGGCGCGCAAAGGTCGTCGTCGCCGGACAGAACTTGTTCGGCCGAAAGTGTAAGGGCTTAAGGCGGCCTGACTGCGAGTCGGACACGACAAGCAGGGACGCAAGTCGGCCCTAACGATCCGTTGTTTCCAAGTGGGAGGAACAACGCTCAACGATTAAAAGGTACGCCGGGGATAACAGGCTAATCCCTCCTTAGAGTCCATATTTACGGAGGGGCTTGGCACCTCGATGTCGGCTTATTGCTTCCTCGGGCTGTAGCAGGTCCGAAGGGTTCGACTGTTCGTCGATTAAAGCAGTACACGAGCTGGGTTTAGAACGTCGTGAGACAGTTTGGTCCCTATCTCCTGAGAGCATGGGAGGGGAAGTGGTCGGAGACTCTAGTACGAGAGGACCGAGTCTACTGAGCCGCTGGTGTATCGGTTGTTGTGTCTCGTCACTCAGCACCGCCGAGAAGCTAAGCTCAAGTGCAGAAGAGCCTTTTAGGTTCGAACGTACGCCATAATCCCCTCTATAGAGCCGCCGTAGAATACGGCGTTAGTAAGGAGACCGTCGACGCCAAGTAATTGGTGGGCGAGTCTCAATTAACCGCTCGATTCCTGTGCTTATAAAACTCTAACCATAAAATTGTCCCAATCTAATGAGGGTCTCCCAGCGCAAGGCGCTCCAGAGCTCCCCTCTAACATCTGACCTGCTGCGTAAATCGCGAGTAGTACGACTTTGTGGACAACATTCATATCCCTAACCATACAATGGCCTCTTCCGCGCTTTTTTATCTGTTTGCGGCGATCGGATTGATTTCTGCGACCATGGTTATTATTGCTTAGCACCCTGTACACTCTGTACTTTTCTTGGTGCTCGCCTTCGTGAATGCTACGGCCCTTGCACTTCTAGTAGAGGTGGAATTCATCGGTATCGTCTTCGTACTCGTGTATGTTGGTGCTATTGCTGTTCTTTTCCTCTTCGTTGTAATGATGTTGCAACTTAAGGTACTTTCTTCTGATCGTACCTGGCTTCGATATGCTCCCGTTGGTGGTGTACTAGGTCTCCTCTTCTTTGTAGAACTTGCGTGGGCATTGCAACGAGATTTGCGAATGCGCGCGCTTGCTCCTACTCTCGAAGGTCCTTAGGGTGCTCCGTGGGAAGGTGCACTCGACGGTGCGACTAATCTCAGCACTCTCGGCCAAATGCTTTATACGCACGTTGGCCTCGCTTTCCTAGTAAGTGGTCTAATTCTTTTGCTTGCGATTGTAGGCGCAGTTCTTCTAACTCTACGGCTCCGTCACGGCGTAGCACGACAAGCAATTGGTTTGCAAGTGGGTCGAGGTGAAGGTCTCTTCGCCCCACGCCTTCAAGGCTAATAACAATAGATTTAACTATTAAGGGATACTTACATAAACAAATCTCTTATTTAAACCCCTCTCCAAAAATCTCGTCATAGGACGAGATCCACAACCTGCCCGTTTTTTAACGGGCGCTGTGGTTAATAATTTCTAGCTTTTATGCAACCTAAGTACCTCAATACTCCACAGGTAAACCCCTACCACCTCGTAGACCCATCTCCATGGCCGCTTGTAGCAGCTATGTTTGCATTTGGTGCTACCATCGGTGGCGTGATGTACTTCCACGGTTACGACTCGAACGGTGTACTCGTTCGATTCGCAATGCTCGGTATCCTCCTCGTGATGTATACCTGGTGGAAGGACATTGTTCGGGAAGGTTCTTACGAAGGACAGCACACTGCTATGGTAGGCGTAGGCCTACGATACGGTATGGCACTCTTCATTATTTCTGAAGTGATGTTCTTCTTCGCCTTCTTCTGGGCTTTCTTTACCTCGAGCCTTGTACCAACTGTTGAAGTAGGTTAGGTTTGGCCTCCAAAGGGCATCGAAGTATTCAACGCGTGGGAAGTACCTTTCCTCAACACCGTTATCCTTCTTTCCTCTGGTGCAACTTGTACGTGGGCTCACCACGCTATTGTTGCAGGTAACCGCCGACACGCGATTACCGGCCTTATCGCCACTATTGTCCTTGCGGTCTTCTTCACCGCTCTCCAGGGATATGAATATACTTCTGCAGCTTTCACCATCTCCGACTCTGCTTACGGTTCTTGCTTCTTCATGTAGACTGGCTTCCACGGTTTCCACGTATTTATTGGTACGTGCTTCTTGACCGTTTGCCTCGCTCGACAGATTAAGCACCAATTCACTACTGACCACCACTTCGGTTTCGAAGCGGCGGCTTGGTACTGGCACTTCGTTGATGTTGTTTGGCTCTTCCTCTTCTGTGTAGTTTACTGGTGGGGTGGTCGATAAGAAGCTATAGGCTTCCTACGATCCCTTTACTAAGAGACACCAGTATTTCCGCTCCTTGTCTGCCCTTAGGAAATATTTTGGTTAAGTCTCGTAAAGTTTACACAAAGATACTATAACTGTTAAATTTTTTAAAATTAGTTTTAGTTTCACAAACCCTTTAACTCAATTGGCTAGAGTGCTCCCTTGATAGGGGAGAAGTTAATGGTTCGATTCCATTAAGGGTTATGGAAATAATTGTTTTTAAGCTTTTATTTACGTCTCTTTCCAAAAGTCTTTGACTTTTCTTTAAATTATGTATTTGCTCTCGTCCGAATATGGGTCGGTAGGCGTACTCGTCGTAGTGAGCTCGGTTTTGGCCGCTATTATTTACGGTCTTTCCTATGCTCTCGCTCGACAAGCAAACGACGTTGAAAAGGCATCTGCTTACGAATGTGGATTTGATCCCTTCGAAGATGCCCGAAACGCCTTTGATGTACGGTTCTACCTCGTTGCAATCCTATTCTTGGTCTTTGACCTTGAGGCAGTTTTCCTCTTCCCCTGGAGTACCACCATTGATCACCTTTCTACCCCCGGATGGTGGACTATGATGGAATTTCTTTGCGAACTTATCGTAGGCTTTATTTACGCCTGGAAGAAGGGCGCTCTCGAATGGGAGAGGTTCTTAACACTTTTCTCAGTGCTTTATATTAACCTCACTATAACGCCACTCACCACACTGTTAGAAATTCGATTTCTTCTTTTTAACCGATTATACTACTTCTTTTAATTTAACCCTCTTTTTGAGGGTTTTTTTTTAATAAATATTAAAAACTTTATTTTTAGTAGTATGTAGTAAAAGACCTTTAGTATTACCGTGTGTGTTGTAATACTAACGTAATCCCTATATATTTAAACTCTTTATTATTAAAATAAACTACCTTTTACAGAAAACGGCTTTTCAATTGGTAAAAGAATCTTTAATGAACTGTTTATTTCAGTAGATTTGCATCGGTCTAATCCTTTACTCTCCTTTAAGGTCTGGGAGTGGGGTTAGATGTGCTAAACGTTGCTTTAGGTGTCCACCTCTTAGCATGTTTAGCCTAAGTAGCCTCAGAGTCTCTCCGACATTGTTTATGGATGGTCTTCCCGATGGCTCTTTTCGACTAATCACAAGGATATTGGTACTCTCTACTTGGTTCTCGGGGCCCTTTCTGGTGTGGTTGGTACTATGATGTCCGTTCTTATTCGTATGGAACTTGCTCAACCAGGATCTCAAATCCTTGCAGGTAACCATCAAGCTTACAACGTACTTGTAACCGCCCACGCCTTTATCATGATTTTCTTCATGGTTATGCCAATTCTTATTGGCGGCTTCGGTAACTGGTTGGTGCCTATTATGTTGGCTTCCCCCGACATGGCATTCCCCCGTTTGAATAATATTTCTTTCTGGCTCCTCCCACCTGCTCTTGCCCTTCTTCTTGGTTCTTCCCTTGTAGAAAGTGGTGCAGGTACCGGTTGGACCGTTTACCCACCTCTTGCGTCTGTTCAAGCGCACTCTGGCCCAAGTGTTGATATGGCTATCTTTAGCCTCCACTTGGCCGGTGCATCTTCTATCCTTGGTGCTTTGAACTTCATTACTACTATTGTTAATGAGCGTTTCCCCGGTCTCGACTGGGATGTACTCGACCTTTTCCCATGGTCCGTACTTATTACAGCTGTACTTCTCCTCTTGTCCCTCCCGGTACTTGCAGGTGCTATTACTATGCTCCTTACTGACCGTAACTTCAACACCACCTTCTTCGATCCTGCCGGAGGTGGTGACCCTGTACTTTACGAGCACTTGTTCTGGTTCTTCGGTCACCCGGAAGTTTATATTCTTATTCTTCCAGGCTTCGGTATTGTTTCTCACATTGTTTCTGCTATGTCTCGGAAGGCCGTATTCGGTTACCTTGGTATGGTTTACGCAATGCTCTCCATTGGTATCCTCGGCTTCATTGTATGGGCCCACCACATGTATACCGTTGGTTTGGATGTAGATACCCGAGCATACTTCACCGCAGCAACTATGATTATTGCGGTTCCTACCGGTATTAAGGTATTCTCCTGGCTCGCTACTATGTGGGCCGGTGTTTTGGATTTGCGAACCCCTATGCTCTTTGCACTCGGCTTCATCTTCCTCTTCACCCTTGGTGGCCTTACCGGTATTATCTTGTCTAATGCTGGTATTGATATGGCGTTCCACGATACTTATTACGTGGTAGCGCACTTCCACTACGTATTGTCCATGGGTGCAGTATTTGCGATTTTCGCAGGTGTGTACTTCTGGATGGGTAAGATGACCGGTGGTGCATACCCCGAAACTCTCGGTAAGATGCACTTCTGGGCAACTTTCGTTGGTGTTAACCTCACCTTCTTCCCTCAGCACTTCCTCGGTATGGCCGGCATGCCACGTCGAATCGGCGACTACCCAGACGCATACTCTGGTTGGAACGCAGTTTCGTCTTACGGTTCTTACATGAGTGCTATCTCTCTTCTCCTTTTCTTTGTTATCGTATTCATCACTGTAACTTCTACTGAACGATGCGGTGACGCCCCATGGGGTCCTAAGACTCACCACGAAATGGCAGCAGAGAAGGCCGCAGCACAAGCAGCCTTATCTTAATACGGTAGGGACAAACAAAGAATTCAATTTACCGATTAAACGCTTATAGCGAGATGTAAGTTGATACTTTACCCTTTACCTCTAACCAATATTTAAAAATTTTATGAAAAATTTAGAATGTCAAAACGAACTGTATATAAAACCAGTTCAAGCTCTCCTTTGGAGAAGGTTCGTTTAATGTCGAACTCAGTCTAACCTCTTAGGCTTTCAGCTTTGAAAGGAGAATAGCTCAGTTGGTAGAGCACCAGTCTCCAAAGCTGGGTGCCCAGGGTTCGAGTCCCTGTTCTCCTGGGCAGTTTTATCTGTTTGCATGGCGTGTAGCCAAGTCGGTAAGGCATTCGCTTTTGGCGCGAACATGCGTAGGTTCGAGTCCTGCCACGCCAACTCGCATCTTTTAAGGGGATTTAACTCAGTTCGGTAGAGTGCGTCGCTTGCATCGACGAAGCCGAGGGTTCGAATCCCTCAATCTCCAAACTATCTTCTACGCAATCCTTAAAGTTATTTAAAATATTCTTTTAAAGCTCTCTTTAAGGAGCTAAAGATTTCATTAGGCGAGATAGCTCAATTGGTAGAGCAGTGGAGTCATAATCCAAAGGTTGAGAGTTCAAGTCTCTCTCTCGCTATTAAATACACTTCATTTAATAGGAAAGTTCCTTAAAATCTACCATATAAAAATATCTCTAACCATGCGATCCTCCATTCAACGTGACCGGCGGCTCCGGACGAAGAGTCGTCAACGTGAACTAGCGCGGCGAGCTTGGCGTGTTTTGCGCGCGGATGGGGCGGTCAAAGACCAGGCCCGTCAACGCGCTGTAGCTGGTCTCGCCCGTGAACCGCGTAATTCCTCGCCCACTCGTGTAGTAAACCGCTGCGCAGAAACGGCGCGAGGTCGAGGTGTGCTCTCTCGGCCAGGGATTTCCCGTATCGTCTTCCGAGAAGTGGCTAGCCAGGGACTTTTGCCTGGCATCCACAAGGGCGCCTCTTCTTAAGGTATTATCTTAATTAATACGTCTTAAAAGGTTATTCGAATAACCTCCTATTTACCTCTCTCCATGGCCCCCACTACTCGAAATTTCAAAGTAAATGGCGCGGCACCTACCCACGTATTCAGCGACTCTCTAGCACGTTAGCGAAATGCAATGGTACGCCATTCGCCCCACGCGACAGTTCGTGCTAATAAGCTAGTCGTAGACTTCTTTAAGGTTCTTCAACGCGCCGGTTATATCCGAGGCGTTGAAAAGATTCCTTAGACGGGGCTCGCGCGAGTCCTATTGAAGTATAATCGACAGGGCAGCGTAATCCGTGTCTTCCAATAGGTGAGCGGGCCTTTGCGTCCCGTTCGAGTTGGCGTTGACCGATTGCACGCACTTCGCGGAGCCCCAGGGGTTCTCGTTCTCTCTACTCATCGAGGAGTTCTCACCGATGAAGAGGCACGGGCAGCTCACGTTGGGGGCCTCGTGTTGGCGTATATCGAAAGATCCAACCCTATTTAGTTATAAAACTTCAAATATCTCTAACCATATAACCTTCGGGGTCCACCCTCTTCATTGAAAGGTCCACCTCGTTGGTTTAAGAACCTTTTTATTATGGCTTCTTCTTCTAACCTTACTCTAGTAGCATCTCCGCTCGAACAATTCGAGCCGACTATGCTCTTGCCCATCGCGTTTGGTGGTTTTGACTTCTCTCTTACCATCATCGGTGCGTTCTTCGTACTTTCGATCGCGGCAGCTATCCTCATGCACCCGGCAACTGAGGAATCTACTACCACTTACGCTATGTCTCGTAACGCAGCTGTCTATGACATCTTCCACGAGACTGCTCTTGGTATGGTTGTAGATAACGCCGGCTCTAAGGAAGGTCCTCGATACTTTTCCTTTATCTTTGCACTCTTTGTAGGTATCATCGTCTGCAACATGGTAGGTATGGTCCCTTATTCCTTCTCCTCTACCGCTCACATTATGGTTACTCTTACTTTGGGCCTCGGTATGTTCATCGGTGTAACCGTCCTTGGTGTAAACATCCACGGCAAGCACTTCTTGGGTCTCTTCAACCCTCCTGGAGCCCCTCTTGGCATGGCGCCCTTCCTTGTTATGATCGAAATCGTGTCTTACGTATTCCGAGTAGTTTCTATCTCTGTTCGACTTTTCGCTAACATCATGGCCGGACACATGTTGCTCAAGATCTTGTCTGGTTTCGCTTTCGCAATGTGCGTAGCACCTGTTGGTCTCTCCTCCGCGCTTATCTCTATCGGTCACCTCGCACCACTCGGTGTAGTATTCATTTTGATCGGTCTTGAATTCGCAGTTGCAGCTATCCAAGCATTCGTATTCTAGATGCTTACTAGCATTTATATCAACGACGCGCTCAACCTCCACTAATCGGAGCGTCTTGAAACGCCTCTCACCATATGGTTACGTTCACTTCTGAAAAAGCATTTGTAGTCACTCCTCTTAAAACCCCTATTCCAATCTAGTCTGGTGAAGAATGGGGTTCTTTTAAAGAGCAATTGACATTGAACGACCGGTAGCTGCTATAGGGAGCCCTATATAGCGACGCGTCCCTTTCCACAGGTAAAGGACCCACGTTGTCTCTCAAACAATAGCGGTGGAGTCTAAACTCCATAGTTAAGTTTTAGGAGCAACTAGGTCACCTCGGTACGCCTCGAATCTGCACAGTAAACCCGCATAAAAAGTTGAGCGGTTGCGGCCTTACGTTGCCAGCGAAACTTAAGTTTACTGTCCGGCCTGCGTACGCGAGTCTCTGGTCGGAGGTCTATACGCTTCGCGAAGGCTAGTGGTCTAAGGATTATTCTAGCGAGTTTTTCACCTCCTATTTGGTCCAGCCTCTCGGTCTTCTATTCGCTCTCTTCGGAGATGGATATCGGGCTTACGATAAGAATATCTTTCGAACTCGAGGGGTTGCGTTGAGTACACGTCTTACTCAGGATCAAGCTTTGATTCTTCAATCAGCGTTTGATGGTGTAGGCATTGCACCTACTATCTCTCGATAGGGGGATAACCAGTATATTCTCTACTGGGGGCGCCGAGGCAGTTATCTCAAACTGCTCGAGTATATCCACCCGTATATTAAAGATTGCCCTCTATAGCTTCTTAAGATGTACTCTTCTCAAGAAGCCGAGGAAGCATTCGCGGATCAAAAGGAGCTACTAGATAGCGTTCGCGCTGCGATTGCTATCCGCCGGGCAGATTCCGGATCGTTCAATACAAACCACCTCCTAGGATGGGGCGCACCTTCGCCTAATTATTCGGTAGAATCTTTCTATAATCTCAACTGGGATTACTAGAACGTTTCCGCTTCGAAATTGGCTGTGTTGTGCCCTTAGGAAATTCTTAAAGTCTCTTAAAGAGAACTTTACCTTATAGGTATATTTAATATACCCTTAAAAATATCTCTCTCCATCAACAAAATAACTCCTTAAAAAGGTTTCAAAACTCGATGTATTTTTGAAAAAAGGCCGTTTTAGAGTACCCTAATTCTCCTCTGTAATCCACCACCTCTAAAACACCCCTGCAAGGGGGTACCCTTTGAAAAGTGGCTCATGACCGTACAGACCTCTTTTCAGGCCTTTTGGGGGTAGGATTAGCTTTAATTTACAATAAACAGGGGAATTGGGAAGTAAGGGTTCCATTATTTTATCTAGTATATTAACGTCTAGACTATAAGAATTTTTAAATAAGTAGAAGCGCCCTCACGGAGTGGACTTAAAGTAGGGGGGCTCTCTATCTTGTTTATGAGGTAGGCGTTCTTGGACGCTGGCTTGCTCTCGGTCACGATTGTTATAATAAAAAAGAGATTTCAAACTCGAACCT
>Ga0115000_10001200_pt1 | contig 23279 bp, 18 predicted proteins | sample ArcticOcean_MG_C_6_FD_89690 | JGI IMG/M metagenome (GOLD analysis project Ga0115000, IMG submission 89690) | Marine microbial communities from western Arctic Ocean - ArcticOcean_MG_CB8_128 | ecosystem: Environmental > Aquatic > Marine > Oceanic | place: Arctic Ocean: Canada Basin | collected... | reverse complement strand
TCTACTTTTAAAAACCCAACAGTCAATTGATTTGAATTTATTTTGTGAAAAGATTTTTTAGTAACAATACCAAATTTTGATGTAAACCAAAGCGAGTCATCACCGCCCACTAGAATATTATTTTCGGAAGCGTCTGGTTTGAAGCCCAATCTGTGAGCAGCACGAGCGTCTCTAAAACCATACGGTTTTAGAGAATTATAAATATTGAATGAAATCGTATCTTCAGCAGAACCAATATTTTCAAAAGACAAATAACTATTTGAGCCATCGTTTGAATTTGTATTGGGATAGGTTTGTGAACTGAAAACCGGCAATACACCTTCGTTTTGAGGATTTGCTCTAAAGTATTCTTGGTTTTCTGCAAACCACATATCCCCAAAATAACCAGCAGAAGGGTCATCAAACATAAAAAATGAATCATATCCTATATCTTGTGCACCATCAGACTCCTCTAAATCCACTCCTAGTTGGTTTATATTTTTATTGATTTCATAAGAATTAATACCATCACTAATTAATCTTTCATCAATATGCCAAATAAGTAAACCTGCTCCCGGTAGACCTAGATCATAATTAGGTAGTTTAACAAAAACGCCATTTTCATCTTTTTCTACTTGTACAGAATCAACTAGGCTTTTGATAAATGATGGGTAGTCATTTGTATTTTGATATATTTTATATCTTATTGAGTCTATGCTTACTCCTGGTTTAAAATAATTGTTACGATTTTCAATTAAAAAGTATTCAAATTCATTAATTTCAACTTTTATTAAATTATTTTCGCCTCTCTTTGGTAAGTAGACTAGTGAACTTGATGTTATAGTGTTTGGGGCCTCCCACCCTGCAAAGACTCTTGACCATGGATCCGGAGGAGAAGGTATTAGCCCCCTACCATTATTAGAACCTTGATCCATCAATCCAAAAACACCAATCCTGCTCTTCCCATTTTCAATATCCCACAAAGGCGGAAGACCTATTGCAAATCCAATCATTAGTGAAATTGTTCCATTTAAACCAAATTGGTAATCACAAGGATCTGGCTCACCTGCAAACATAGAATTAGAAATATCAAAATTTAAATGGTTTTGAGATTCAGGAAGAATTACGCCTTTATTTATAACGGTATTGCCAATGGGAATTCCGCTACTACCTATGGCTGACTTAATCATTTCAGAATCAATAAAAGTAGAAGGGATATCTTCGGGTGTTGGATCTAAAAATGGCAATGAAAAGTCTTGACCTATACCAGCATGAAATACTAGAATTAAATCATAGACGGAAAAGTCTATTTCATCAGCAGCATAAGCAACTTGCAAAGATTGTTCATAAAGTTCTACGAGTCTTATTTCAGCTAAACTATCTTGATTGTAGGGATAATAATATGACATTTCATTAGGTAGTGTATATGTAGAAGCATTTGAAGGCATAACGTTGCTTGAAACCATATCTAAACCAAATTTCCCATATGAGGCGGATCTAAAATAATTATTAGCCGCTTTAAGTTGAGAATAAAAATAACTATTGTCATGAGGAGGAGGATCTATGTGATATAAATCACAATCTATGCCCTCAATCGATTGAAGAAATGTACCATCGCCTGTAGTACTTTCTTTGGAATCAAGTTGGAATTCTACCATTAAAGCACAAATTTTAAGGTCACCTAAAATTTCTGCATTAGTAAACAAGTGTAAGCTGACGATTGGAATTATCAGACTTTTAAAAAAACTGATTTTCACAAGAAAAACTAATGTTCCATATTAAGTGAAAATCTCATCGTATTGGTTAATGGATGTCCTGGCTCTCCGTAAGTGTACCCAAAGTCAAACCCATATCCAGCAAACCGAAGCCCAATCCCAAAAGTAGGGTTACTGATTTTCCCGGTTTTATCATAATAATAACCAGTTCTTATAGCAAAATATTCTCCATACCAATATTCCAATCCAAAATTGTGGACTAATTTATCTAATTCATCGGATAAGCTTCTGTCGTTACTATTGCCGACTTCTTTCTGACCCCACTCATTATATGTCCCCCAACTATCATCACCAGGATTTACATTATCAGTTTGTGTCATCTCGCTTGCATCAGGTTCATTATTGCCATTTAAATCCATTGACTCATCCCAATTCCATCCACCAATTACTTTATCACCATATTCGCCTGAAACTGCTTTGTCAATATCTCCACCAAGAAACCAATCATCAACCCATGAAGTAAATAGCGCTAAGTAAATGGGATCTGTGTGAGCGATCTCTATTTGACCTTTATTGTTGTAATCATTTCCTGGGCTCTGGTTACCATCTTCATCATATCCGCCTATATATCCATTATCATCCCAATCCATATCAGGATAAGAAGCAACAAGCAGTTTGTCAACATCATAAACGATATTTAATTTATTAAATTCAGAATTAACGATACCATAATTAAACCCTAGCGTCAAATTAGTAGGCTGCGGATCAGCTTGATCCGGATCAATAAAAGATACTTTTGGACCTATATTTGACAAATTAAAACCAAACGTTAAATCGTCAACTAGCCAGTCCTTATGTAAATAGCCAAAATCAAAACCAAAGTCTAGTGAGGTTCCTTTTCCTTTTTCACTTCCGGCACCTATCTCAACAAGATGCTGATAGGAAATTTTTGAGTTAATACCAAATGATTTCTTTTCAGATATTAAAGCTCCATAGGACAATGAAAAAGCGGTCATGTAACTAGTAAAAGTACCTAATTCTTCGCCTATTTCACTTGTTCTAACTTGCTCTCCTAAGTTTAAAAAAATAACATGACCACCCAAAGTACCAAGCTTATCATAATGCTTTCTAAAGCCTAAAAACTCATAATACATATCATCTGCTAAGCCAGGTAACCAGTTTACATGCATTAATGCTGTCTCTGAACCTTTTAGAAATCCAAGCCCTGCAGGGTTCCAGTAGCTAGCATAAGCATCGTCAGCAACAGCAACTTGTGCTTCGCCCATCCCACCAGCTCTAGCACCGGGTGCTATTAAAAGAAAAATTGCTCCAGCTTCACTCTGAGCTGGCAAAACACTAATCGATATTTGAAGTACAGATAGTACCGTAATAAAACGCTTCATTGGAAGTCTCCTAGATAATGTATATTTAATATTGTATGACCTCATTCCATGAGGATAAAAATAGCGTTTATTTAATAATAGTACTCCCAGTTATTAGACAGTGAATATATTCAATCAATGAACGTTCTGTCAAGGTATGTTTATATTCGCTTATTTTTATTAATTGACAAGCCAGAGTGTTAGTGGAGGGAAATATGTAATCACAAGCACAGCAATCAAAAGAACGATAAAATATGGTAATGTCGATTTATAGATAACCGGCATCTTCTCTTCAAACCTATAAGCTGATAAGAATAAATTCATTCCAACCGGAGGCGTTAGATACCCAAGCTCTAAGTTCGCTATGAATATAATGGCTAAATGTATTGGATCTATACCATAATGAAGACCCAACGGTGCAATAAGCGGAACAACAATTATAATTGCACTGAAAATATCCATTAAACAACCAATTATTAAAAGAAAGAGGTTTAAAAGTATGAGGAAAAGATATTTTGAATGAACTATCTCTTTCATGAATGCTAAAATTGTCATCGGGATTTGAGCATCTACCATGTAGCTAGTAAGACCCATAGCTGAACCAATAATAATTAACACACCACCAACCAGAGTAGCGCATGAAACGATAATTGATGGAATCTCTCGCAGCTTTAAATCTTTATAAACAAATGTCTCTATGATAAAAACGTAGACGACAGTAAATGCAGCAGTTTCTACGAGCTTGGCATGCCCACCAAAAATTCCATAAAGTACTATTAATGGAATAAACAATTCCCATTTAGTAGCCCAACAACTTTCAACAGCACTTCTAGCATTAAATTTATTTCTTTTATTACCTTTTACCTCACCTGATAAATAAGACCAACCTGATAAAATGACTATTAGAAATATTCCAGGCATTATTCCTGCTAAAAATATACTTTTTATTGATATACCAGCTGTTACGCCATATAGAATGAGAGGTAAACTAGGAGGAAACAATAGTCCAATTGAGCCAGATGTAGTAATTAAACCTAAAGAAAAATTCTTACGATAACCATCCTTAGACAACATTGGAAAAAGAAGTCCGCCTAGAGCAAGGATGGTTACACCAGAGCCACCAGTAAGAGCAGTAAAGAAGCCACAAATAAGTAACACAATTACCGGCGTACCACCAGGCATCCAACCAAAGGATGCTTTAAAAACATTTATTAATCTATCAGATGCTTTACTCTCGGCCAAAAAGTAACCAGCTAACGTAAATAATGGTATAGTTGCCAAATGAGGTGAGACAACTATACGATATGATTCAGCAATCACCGCAGATATTGGAACATAATCATACCAGAAAAACAAAATACCAAAACCAGATAAAACTATAAAAATAGGCGCTCCATTAATAATGGATAAAAGAAGCAAAAAAGAACTTAATATTAATATAAATGAACTCTCCCTAACTGCGTCTTGAGAAACCAAGAAAACAATTATAGAAAGCATTGTTACAAAACCCCCAAGAGAAAAAATATTTCTTTTCATCTTTGATAATAAATGAAGAAAAATGATAAAAAATCCAGCTGGTATCGCAGACTGGAAAAGCCATCTTGGTAAATTTGGAGCAATGTATGCAGGGTTTTGAAACGATAGCTCAACCAATACTAAATCCACACTTCCTACAATTAATAAGAAAACTATAAAGATCGATAACCACCTCGATAAGTGAACAAAAAAACCATTTAATTGACTATCAAATAATGCGTTATTTGATAAAGATAGTAATTTCCCTTTCCTAGATGCTATTATTGCGCCACTAAATCCAATTAATAATGTTAAATGCGAAACAAGTGTTTGAGATGCTGGTATTTTTGAAAATTTCGTAAAAAAGGGACGAATTATTTCTCGAATGAGTAAATCTGAGAATGGTAGAGCTACCAGGAGGACAAAAACAGCACATGCGATATAGTTTTCTATTTTATTGGTAATCTTCATTATTTATTTTTTTACTTTTTATTCATTGAAGGCATGCCTTTTTTCAATTCAATTACTCTGTCAAAAATCTCTTCCTGAACAATATTCCCTCTAATTAATGGGTACATTGATTCAACTAATTGGTTCCATTCATCAACTTGATCTTGGTTTAGGTTATTAACTTTTAATCCATACTCTTTCATTGCCTCAACTGCCTCATCTTCTTCTTTTCGATTATTAAGCTGGTATTCTATACCGACTTCTTCAGCGACCGTTAGCATTGTTTTCTGATACTTTGACTTTATTCTATTCCATATTTTTGAATCTATCACTAAAGCTGCTGTTAAAATACCCCACTTCATATTTAACATGTTTTTGGTAATACCAAAATATTGATTTGCGGCAACATATAAAGGCGGAAATGGCATAGCGTTTACCAGGCCAGTTTGTAGACTTGAATGAACATCTGGAACAGCAAGCGGTACTGCATTAAAGCCAGCCTCATCGTACAATTTTGCAGTTTTGTAATCGCCTGCCCAGGTCCAAATTTTCTGAGATTTTAAATCCTCAGGCGTAAAAATGGGATTTACAGTAAACCAATACACCCATCCGACATCTACCATCGTCAAAACCTTGACTCCATTCTTTTCTGCACCACTGATTAAATCATCCCTAATTTGATTTCTTATAAAATCGATATCTCCGTATTCCTGAAAGAGTAATGGAATAAAACAATATGTATATTGTGGGTTAATTTCTGTTAAGCCCTCAGCCGATATAGCAGCTCCGTGAATTTGACCAATTTTCATCTTTCTTATCATGTCACGTTCATCGCCAACAATGCCACCAGGATAAATTCTTAGCCTAACATTACCATTTGTCTCTTCTGTCCAACGTTCTCCCATTTTCGCAATTAGTGCATACCAAGGCGTTCCTTCAGGTGCTAATGTTGCCATTTTGATAATTGTTTTTCTCGCCAACGAGAATTCAGTAAACAAAAACAAAATTGTTATATATATTATAATCTTCTTCATATTAAATAACCTCTTTTAATAAAAAAATTCATCAATATTATCTAAGAGCCACTCAGCTCTATTTTTACTTATTATATTTGTTAACTGGAATTGTTTAGCAGATTTTATATTTATTTTTAATGCTTCATTTAATAAATAAATAAATTCATCTTTATTTTGTCTCGTTTTTGAAACTGATTCTGCATAAGTAAGGTAAGGCCCCATATCTTTGCCACTAGATGCCTTTATAGCAGATTTAAATAAGTCTTTTGCAATGGCATCTGCTTCTTTGGAAGAAAGCAATGGATCATTCATCGAATATGATATTAAAGCCACTAAAGCAGCTCCATTATTCCAATTGGGGTTAAACTCAATGATTGAGTTTAACAACTTTCCTATTCTAGGAAGTTTTATAATCCATTCAGGATCTCCGCCGCTTGAGCTTATTGCTCCTCCATAAGCTGCCGCAGTCCAATATAATAATTCGAAATCGCTACTTTTCATATTACTGTTTGGTATTATTTTTGTTTTTGTGTCATAACACATCCATTGATAATAATCACTATAAAGATGACTAATTGAAGAATCACCATAAGAAACAGCATCAACAAAATATTGATGTGCTTCTGATTCTAAAGCTTTTGCTTTAGAATAATCATTTAACATTAAACGATCAGACTCTTCAATTAAAAACCCGAATGCATAGGTAGTCAGATTCTCTACACCTCTTATTTTATATTTAATATTGCTTTGATCATTTTTTAATTTGTTTTGAATTCTAGTTAGAGTTGTCTTTTTGTATATATGACCAGCAATTTTGGGAGTTTTGTCTAAAACATAAACCGTAGGGCTGCAGGAACTAATAAATAGAAGAAATAAAAAGTAGAAGGACCCTTTAATGTGAAAATTCTTTGTAAATCGGATATGATTCACAAAGATCCTTAACGTTCTGTTTGACTCTTTGAAGATTATCATCACTATCAGGATTATTAATCACCATATCAATTAATTGAGCTATTTTTTTCATTTCCTGAATGCCCATACTCCTAGTAGTAATCGCTGGCGTACCAACTCTTATACCACTTGTAATAAATGGACTGCGTGTATCAAATGGAACCATATTTTTATTAACAGTAATCCCTGCTTTTTCTAGCGCTTTTTCTGCAGCTTTACCTGATATATTTTTATTTGTTAAATCTATTAAAACAATATGTGTATCGGTACCACCAGAAACAATATCATAGTCCATTTCGATAAACTCTTGAGCCATCACTTTCGCATTTTCTACTATCTTATTTGCATAGACCTTAAAATCATCTTTACTAGCCTCTCTAAAAGCAATTGCTTTTGCAGAAATTATATGCATCAATGGACCACCTTGCATACCAGGCATGACAGATGAATCAAGCAATTCTGATATCATTTTTACCCGACCAGATTTTGGAGCTATTTTTCCCCAAGAATTTTCTTTATCCTTTCCCATCATTATTATTCCGCCTCTAGGACCTCTTAAAGTCTTATGAGTTGTGCTTGTGATCACATCACAATAAGGAACTGGAGAAGGATGAACGCCTGCAGCTATAAGTCCACTAGGGTGAGCAATATCTGCCATTAGAATAGCACCAATCTCAATTGCTATTTCATGAAACATTTCAAATTCTACGAATCGCGGATAAGCACTTCCACCACAAATAATCATTTTAGGTTTATGTTTTCTAGCTAGATCCCTGACATTATCAAAATCTACACGTCCAGTATTTTTATCAACCTGATAATTCACGAAATTATAAAGCTGACCTGAAAAATTAACTGGACTACCATGAGTAAGGTGCCCCCCATGCGCTAAATCAAGACCCATAACTGTATCACCAACAGAAAGGAAAGTCATAAAGACAGCCATGTTCGCCTGAGAACCTGAATGAGGCTGTACATTACCATATTCAACATTAAAAAGGCTTTTGAGCCTATCTACAGCTAAATTTTCAGCCTCATCTACATGAATACAACCACCATAATACCTCTTCCCAGGATAACCTTCTGCATATTTATTGGTCATAATTCCTCCAGCGGCTTCTAAAATTGCTGGGCTCGTAAAATTTTCAGAAGCTATAAGCTCAAGAGTATTATGTTCTCTATCTTGCTCCCTTTGAATAATACTATATAATTCTGGGTCACTATTTTTAATATATGACAATTATTTTTTCCAATTTTTTTCTGGGGTAAGGTTATCTGTAACCCAATCATAGCTAGCAGTCGTAGTCCGTATAGCGCCTGATCTTTTTACTTTATCTTCAGCCATAAACCATTGAGCTTTTCCATAAAGCAAATCTTTTGCATTCTCTTTGAGATATTTCAATCGATTAAAACCTCTATAATTCATTTCATTAGCTTTAATAAAATTATCATAAGCAAGTCTTGCTACAATTCTATCATCAACAGTTAATGGGGTCTTTTTGAGCGATTCCCAAGCTTTATAGTATACTTTCCCTTTTTGACCAAACCCATTTCCACTATTATCAATTAAATTAACAGACTTATCAGCCCAACGAAGCGCTTTTCCATAATTTTCTATATCAATATAAATATCTGAAATAGTTATAGCTACGCGTCCATCTCTCGGGTCAATTTTAAATAATGATTCATAAGCAGATGCGGCAGCCGCCAAGTCATCAGACTCCCAGGATACTTTTCCTAATTTCTGGTAAGCAAGCTTACTCGTTGGTTCTTTTGAAATAATTCTTTTTAGAATATCTTTAGCTTCGTCTGATCTTTCAACTTTTATAAGTCTTTCCGAATAATCAAGACCATAACTTATATTATCAAGATTATCCGAATAACGCTTTTCATATACTTCCAATGGGTTTTTTCCACTGTTTTCGTACGCAACTGCAAGTTCACTTTGAGCCACATCGTTAGTATCGTCAACCTTAAGTATTTTTCTAAGTACTGTTATTTGGTCATCATAATTTCCTTGATCTTTATAAATTTTTGCTAAGTCATTTAGAATGTTTATATCATTTGGAGCTATGTCTACCAAACGTTCATATTCAATAATTTCTTTATCTACCTTACCCTGCCTCTTGTAAGCATAGGCTAATTGTTTTCTTAACTGAACATTTTGCGGGATTTTTTGAAGACCATCAACCAAAACAAATTCCGCACTATCAAATCGGCCTATTTGCGTGTAAGCAAATGAATAATACTGATATATCTCCTCAGGAGGAGCATAAACTGCATTCCATTCATCACAGCTTAAATCTGTAATTTTACTGTAAATTCTTATTGTTTGCTTCCAGTCACGATTACGATAATATTCAGCAGCGCTGCTCATTAGTCTAGGGCATCTTACATCTCTTAGAGAATCTAATTTTGCTTTTTCTTTCGCAAAGATCGCATCTGAACTATCCTGCGGTGGGACACACATTGAAAATACAAATAAAAAAGATAAAATTATTAAAACACGATTCGTCAATAACTGCATACTATCTTTGTCTCCTTTTTATAAACCATATATCTGCGATACTTATTCCGACTTGAAAACCTCTAAAATGCTCTACGCTTAAAAAAGTTTTTGAATGATCTTTCAAACTAGAATGGTAGGTAAAGTCAATCTGATTTCCTACCGTCTTAAATTTATATCCAAAACCTAATGAGTATCCAATTTCCGAAATACCACCCCCACTCTCTATCCTTTTAAGAGTAGCATTGTCAAATTTATCAAGTGTGAAAGAGCTTACAGAAAGACCAGAACGAAAAGTAAGATTATCAAATATTTGTATAGATTGATCATTTGGAAACCAGACTAATCCTAGAGAAAAGTGACTACTACTAACCATTCTATTATTAAAGCTATTAGGCATTTCAATTTCAAAATTTGAATCATCCTTGTTTTTTTCAAGTTCTAGTGAAAACTGCAACCTATCAAAAAAAACCTTTGATATTCCAATTCCAAAAGAAGATGGCTTATGAATATCAGTTAGTCTCTTTTCTTCTGGACCAGGCACATCATTGGGGTCTGGAAAATCATATCCGGGGTTGAGATAATCATAAACAAAATCGTGATATCCATTTTTATTTGCATCAAAATATGGATAAAGTTTAGTACTAACAGCTTCTAAAGGTTTAAGCGCGATTTTTGATTTAAAATAGAAGTTTAATTCATTAATCTTATGTTCTACAAAAAGTAGAGCGTTAATCCCTGAAAAATTTAATCGAGAAGACAATACATATGGAATTTCATCAATATTGAGATTATTTCTCTGTCTTGAAGAGCCAAAAAGGAGTTGAAATGTGAAGCCAATACTAGTATTAGACATAATCAATGAAGCTGCAGATAAATTAAAAGACATTATTCCACCAGCTTGTTCATATTCTTTAACCATAGAAACGGAATCACCAAATACGATTAATTCAGAATTTAGTGAATCAAGTAGATTGATTTTCTGAAAAGAATATGGATGAAGCTCAATACCTAAAGCATGCTTTTGCTTTATAGGAATGATAAGCTGTGCAGATTGCAAATTTGAATAACCGTTTTTTGAATTATTCTTAATTGAAGACTCAAAACCGTTGTAAGAAATAGATAAAAAAGTAAATTTTAAATTTGACCACGTAGTTGGATTAGATAGTGAAATATGACTTCTGTAAGAAGGAGCTAGTCCAAGAGAGCTGCTACCGCCAGCAGAGGCAGAGGTCCATTGCTGAAAAGATCCTATTCCATAACCGTTAGTTGGTCCTTGAGAAAAACATATTGAAGCCAATAATAATAGTTTTAGTAGTCTATTCAGGAGATACATAAAAAATCTCCAAACGATTATTTAAATGATCAAGATCAAAAGATACACTATCAAATAAATCATTGCTCATATTTGAGTATAGCTTAAAACCAACATTTGTTACAGAATCAGTCATTAAAACAGATTGTAAATATGATTTTAAAGAAATTTCAAGTTTACCAATCGTTGTCGTTGCAGAAGTAGAATGTTGTCCTAAATAATCATATGGATCTAATTCAAAAACTTGAGCAGATGTATCAATTCTTTCTTTCAGCGGATCCATTCTAATAGAAAACGACTCCAAACTATCATTTTTTTGATATAAATATAAATTTGCGAAACGAATAACAGAATATTGCGGTAATGAAAGAGAATCAAAAGGTATATTAATGATGGCCCTATATCCTCTAGCGCGACTGATAGATATAGAATTATCTTCATTAATAGCATTCTCTAAATTTTTAATAACGGATAAATCTTCTGATACGTACACAATTCTTGTAAGAGTATCAACAATGGAAGAATCTTGGCTAGGGCCAATTTCACGTCTATAGTAGACTTCTATCTTTGGATCGAGACTACCAGAACTGTATTCTCTACTAAAGAGCTCAATAAATAAGTCATTCGAAGCACCATATGAAAGAGCAAACGTACGAAACAATTCAGTCGTGTCAATCAATGACTGAGATACCCCACTCAAATTCCATGTCAAAGAAGTCTCTTGAAAATGACTAACAGTGTCTGAAGTATCTGTTAGCACCTCAATTAAAGGTAACCCTAAATTATCCCACTGAGAAAAATCAATATCTGATAAATTGGCTAATGGACTATTACTTTCATCAAATATTGAATCATTTGAAAAATATAATTTCAAGTTATTATCAACTAAAAGAGAGCTGTCTGCAGAGTAAACTTTAAAAAATAAACTATCTACAGTTACAGTTGAATCAAAAAAAGTACTCCAACCAATTGTAGAAAAGCTTAAAAGCGTGCTTGAAAAGCTGAAGCCATTTTGATTACCAATGTATAACTTATTATAACCACCAATATCTGGAGAGACTTGGTAATTAAATCCTTTTATATCACTAGAAGTAATTAATAAAGTATCAATAGATTGGCTGATATTAGACAGGTCAGAATGGATTGGTTCTTCAGAACAATTTGTAAAAAAAAATAAAAAGATCGACACACCTATCTTCAATAACAGACTTGTAAATTTCATTTGATAAATTGTTTATATAATCTTGATTATTTGGAAGTAATATCAAGAATGACTTGTTCTAATGATTCAGTCATTGCATTATAATCTATATCTTCAGCGTCTGTTTGATCAAAAATTGTAATTTTGTGCTTATTATCCTTAAAAGCAGATCTTTTTAGCAGCTTTGTAGATATTTTTTCACCTGGTCTGTTCATTACTACAATAGCATCAGCGCTGTAACTAGCAACATCATATATATTTAATTTTGAGCCTTTAATTTTAGGGTCAATTTCAATTCCCATTTTAACCAGCTCTGCCCTATCCACCTGCGAATAATCATCTTGATCATGAACAACTAAAACTGTTTTAATTTTCTTGTAAAACTCGCTTATTCCTTCATATTCACTTTTGTAATAATTTGGAATTAGGGCTGATTGCCAACCATTACAAACAAAAATATCTGGAACCCAAAACAAATGAGGAAGAGTACTTATTACAGCCTTAGAAAAATAGGCATACCGCTCGACATTATCCATTAATACCCTACCGTTTTTAGATTTGTACAATAAATTTGTCAACGGTTGAAACCATACCTCACTTTCAAGAAAATAAACTTGAACTCTAGTCTTAGGAATGAATGCACTCTTTGCGCTCGCAATTTCTTCTTCACCACAAAAACTAAAAGGAATTTCTCTAAGCCTGATAACTTCTCTCAGTATATACTTACGTTCACTAATAAAACCATACTTTGGCAAAATAGTTCTAATATCATGACCTAATTCTTGAAGTATAGCTGGCACAGCAGTTGAATAGTTTGCAAGGTTAGACACATTTGCAAATGGTACAATTTCAGTAGTGCTAAAGTATATTTTTTTTGGTTTTGGCATATTTTACTTCTTGTAGTTATTTGTCAAGGGTTAGCTTTCTTAGCGCGTCTTTTGCTTTCGGGTAGTATTCACTGCCCGGAAAATAATCAATTAACCGCTGAAACTCTTGTTTGGCTTTTTCAATACTTCCCATACTTTGATATGCAAGGCCAAGTTTAAGTTGTGCATCATCATCTTTATCTGTACCAGCATAATTAAACACTTTCACAAACTCTCCGACAGCTCTTTTAAAATCTTTTTTAGAATAGTAACATTCAGCAAGCCAATATTGACAATTATCAGCTAAGTCATTTGTAGCATCAGAACTGACTAACTCTGCGAAGCCTTTGATAGCACTATCATATTCCTGATTTTGGAAGAAGCCTAGGCTCTGCATATAATGCTTTTTGTATTTCGCTGCATTAAACTGCGGCTCTGTAGTAGTTGTAGACCCTGATTTCATTTGAGACATTTCATTATAGCTACTAGTAAGAGTTACAATCTTATTCTCAATCATGACTAGCTTATTATAAATTTCAAGAGATGTACTATCCATGAACTTTGCTTGATTTTCTAGCTTAGAAATTTTGTTATTTAGAGTATTAATACGTTTCATCATAACAACTGTAATAGAATCTTGTTGAGCTTTACTACTAACGGATTTTCTAAATGCTGACATTAATTCGGGCAATAGCAACCTATCATTAAATTCAAGTGAGTCTACTAAAACTCTGACCCTATCTATTTTGGCATTGAGTCTTCTTAGTTCCTTATCATAATTTTTGGATCCTTGAGAAAATAAAAATGGAACGTTTGCAAATATTAATATAAATAAAAAAATAGTTCTGAGTGATTTAACCATGTGATTACCAATTTTATTAAACATAATAACAATTTCAATTTACCCGATAAAGCTCTAAACAACAATATCTTATAATTTTATCATCAATCAGAATAATTTATACTAAACCTCATTACTAGCCCTATCATTAAATAACTTGATAGGAGAAATGTCCCCCCCGCTGAAATAAAAGGCAATGGCAAGCCTTTGACAGGTATTAAACCAACTGTCATAGCAGTATTCACAAATACGTGCGCCAAAAGTATAGAGGCCAAACCGATGAGGACTAAGCTTGAAAACTTATCTTTTGATAAAAAAGATCCTCTGATAATATGACTAATTAAGTATCCAAAAGTAAATAAAACAATAACTATAGCTACGAACCCCAACTCCTCTCCAATCACAGAAAGAATAAAATCGGACTCCTGAACTGGCAAAAACTTTAAATGTGTTTGTGTACCTGCCCCCCAACCTTTTCCAAATAATCCACCAGAACCGATAGCCGTTTTGCTTTGAATAATTTGATAAGCAGCACCTAGAGGATCTTTTTCTGGGTAAATAAATGTCAAAACTCTATTTTGTTGATACGGATTAAGCATCTCCCATATAGGCCGTGAAAGGAGTCCGAAAAATATATTACCAAAAAAATAACCAGCGCCTGAAATGATTTTTGTGTTAGAATAAAAAACTACTATCGCTATTACAGAAGCCCAAATCGTAAAAGCAATAACATTGAAAGCACTTAATATCGAAAATAAGGGAGCCACTAACAAAAACAGGTAAAAAGGCCTAGCCCCAGACCAATACAACATTGGGAAAATAACGCTTACCATAACTAAAGCCGTTCCTAGGTCAGGTTGGTTTAGAACAATTAATGCTGGAAACAATGCAATCAAAATCGGCATTATAATAGATTTAAAATATTGAATATTTATAGTGTTATCAGACAAATATCTAGCAAGAGCAATAACAGAAAATATTTTAGCAAATTCACTTGGTTGAAAATTAAACGGGAGTCCAACATTTAGCCATCTGTGAGTGCCTGCATGAGTATCACCAAAAAAAGGCAAAATTACCAAGACCGCTCCCAAAGAATAAATTACATAAGCATATTTATGGATTAAGTATTTTGGAGTCAGAAAAGAAATTAAAAAACCTATAAGAGCAAGAATCAAGAAAAACAATTGTTTGTAAAACGGGTTTTGAGCGACTGAAGGACTTTGATAAGAAATACTACTTAGCGCAATGAGACCAATAAAACTTAAGAAGGATGCTGATAAAATTATTTTCCACGGGGCTTCACTTATATTCAGTTTTTTAAGATTAATCATCTTGATGCATAGCTATTTTTACTAATTATTTTATCAAAAATTTTCCTCGCTAAAGGCGCTGCAATAGCACCTCCAGACCCTGCGTTTTCTAATAAGATAGCTAATGAGTATTTTTTCTGTTTATAATCTGCCCAGCCCACAAACCATGCATGATTATCACCATGTGAGTTTTCTGCTGTCCCTGTTTTTCCATAAACAACGAAACCTTCAACTTGAGGGTCAGATTTTTTACCAGTCCCAGCACTACTAATTATTGCAGATCTTAAACCGTTATGAATAATATCCCAAATTTCAGAACTCAAGTTGGGTTTTACATTTAAAGGCAAATTATCAACAAAAACGAAGTGATTACTTGGCGAGACACCTTTTGTTGATAATAAATTAATATAATTTAAAATTTGAATTGGCGTAACTAAAAGCTCACCTTGACCAATTGCCAAATTCAACAACACTCCCCTGCTCCAACCATATTTCCCATATCTTTTCGTCATATAATCTTTATCAGGAATTAAACCATTAGCCTCATTGGGAACATCGATATTCGTTTTTGAGCCAAATCCAAATTGCTTAAAAGTGTCATGTAAATTTTGTAAATTAAGTTGTGTTACCGTTTTGTAAAAATAAACATCGCAAGAGACAGCCATCGCCTCATTGAGGCTCAATTCACCATGCCCTTCGGTAAACCAGCATCCAAAAATTCTATCACCAAATTGATAAAACCCTGGACAATAATACTTTTTATCTTTTTCAAACCCTTCTTTTTTAAGTAATGAAGCCTGCGTAATCATTTTCACAATAGATCCCGGGATATATGTACCTTGGACATATCGATTAATTAGAGGTTTGTCAGGATCAGATTTCATACTATTCCAATCAGATTCAGTTATCAACCCAGTAAAGAAGTCTGGTGTGTAATCAGGCGCACTAATAGCCGCTAAAACACCACCAGTTAATGGATCACCAATTAATATTGAGCCCTTCATATCTTTCATTAACTCTTCACAAAATAATTGCAATTCTAGATCGAGTGTAGTCCTGATATTGTTACCAGGTATCGGCCTAGTTTCATCTAATTCAGTAGCTACACCAACCTCACGACCGGTGGCATTGACCTCATAAAAAGAAGTCCCTCTTTGACCCATTAGAAAAGTTTCATATTGTTTTTCCAAGCCGGACCAACCAACCAAATCACCAAGCTCATAGGCATCTTTATTTTTAAGGTTTTTTCTAATCGGCCTATCAACTTCTTTTACGTAACCAAATAAATGTGGGGCCCTGACTCCATTAGGGAAATACCGCTCAGGTATCTGATCATAATAAACACCTGCAAGGTTTAATTTATTTTCTTCAAGATTTCCTAGTTGTGAAAAGTTCATGTCTTTTGCTAGTCTAGTTGGAATAAATCGACCTCTGTAATACTTTTTATAGCTTGAATGAATTTTACTGGAATCAGATTCTATGTAATTTGCAATTAATTTAAACTGGTTACCTTTATTTTCCATTTCACCTGGTATTGCAGTTAAAACATACACAGGATAATTATCAACAAGGATTTCTCCATCCCTATCAAGAATCAATCCCCTAGGAGCATTTTTATTTACTTTTCTAATTCTATTCGTATTTGACTTGAGTTTATATATTTCATGCTCAACGATTTGAATTTGAAAATATCTAATACCAATAATTAGAAGCATCGACCATGCTAATGCCCTAGCAATAAAATACTGTCTACTTGAAACTATATTTTCTGATTTAAGCATACTATCTCGAGATTTTATAAATTGGTATCATAAACTGTAAAATGCCAGCAAATAACAATGTATATAGAGATGTTGCAAGCCATTTTATTAAAAACTGTACCGGACTTTCTAAAAGTAATTGCTGATAAACAATTAGAGAAAAAATTAGAAATTGACATAGTATAATAATAATCCACAGTGAGGTAAAATATAATTTATTCAGTCTCTCGTTTTCACCTTTCAAAAAAGAGCTAAAATATCCAGTCGTAGTGTATATAAGAGGTGTTAATCCAAAAAACTGATTAGTTCCAGATGAAAGATCTATGAATAAACCAATAAAAAACCCGAATAAGGTCCCGACTAGACCACCATATCTTATAGAGATATAAAGTAAAACAATCAAACAAAAGTCAGGATCAATAGTCCCCAGAGTAAAAAACTCTGAAGTCCACATTTGAAATAAAAATGTCACAAATATTATAATTGAATATTTAAAGACTATCATTTATTTTCAACAATAATGAAGACATTCTGAATTGATTCAAAATCATTTTGGATTTTTACATTAACAACTTTTTGATAACTACCTCTTTCATCGTAGACACCTGAAACAATACCCACAGGTAATTTTTCAGGATAAATTTTACTGAAACCAGAAGTAATTACTCTATCGCCTATATTTATTTCAACATTCTTTTGTACTTCATATACTTTGCAGGTATTGTTTTCAGACCATCTTAGAATGCCAACAGCACCACTAGGCATAATCCTTACACTTAATCTAAAATTATTATCAGATATAGATTGGACTATGGAAGATTTTTCCCCAACTTGGACAGTTTTCCCTATTACACCATGTGGTGTAAGAACCGCTTGATTTGGCATAACGCTACTGGAAGTACCAACATCAACAGTCAATGACTTCACATTTGTCTGAATACCTTTATTAATTATGCTAGCTGGAATAATATTCAATCTTGTTTTTCTTTTAAAATCAAGCAGCTCCCTTAATTTTTCATTTTCGTCAGCCGCATACAAAATTGATTCTAATTGTAAATTAAGTTGGAGGTTCTTTTCTCTAAGGTATTGATTTTCCTCATTAACGATAGCAAGAGACTTAACTTTCACTAATGGAGTTGAAAGGAAAGAAACAAAATCAGAGGAGAACCCTCTTATTACGCTCATTTCATCATTGTTTCGATTGAATAATAAAGAAAATGAAAGAAATAATGTAATTGCAAAAACAAAGTGATCTTTGTTTTTAATGAAGAATAACAAGAGGTTGCGCATGAACAGCCTCTAAAGTAGAACCGCCTCATATTTTTTTAGATTTTCTAAAACCATACCCGTTCCTCTAACAACAGATAACAATGGTTCTTCAGCAACATTAACAGGAACATTAGTTCTTTCTCTAATTATTTGATCTATACCCTTTAATAAACTTCCACCACCAGCAAGAATTATTCCTCTTTCTAAGATATCAGCAGCTAATTCAGGAGGTGTTTGTTCTAAACATCTTTTAACAGCTTCTACAATTGCATTTACTGGGTCTTTAAGAGCTTGTCTAATTTCATCTGAACTAACTTCAATTGTTTTTGGAATACCCGTAACGAGATCTCTTCCTCTAACTGATATTTCTTTTGAGGCCATTTGCATTGCTGACCCAACAGATTTTTTGATTGATTCACTCATTCCAAGGCCAATTTCAAGTTTATGCTCATTTCTGAACCATTGCAGTATTGCCTCATCCATTTCATCACCTGCAATACGAATTGTTTCTTTAGTGACAACACCATTTAGAGATATCACAGCAATTTCAGTTGTTCCACCACCAATATCAACAATAATATTACCAATAGGCTGGCTTATATCAAGACCTATACCAATAGCGGCTGCCACAGGCTCTTCTATTAGATATACTTCTCTCGCATTAGCTCTCTCACCGGAATCTTTAACTGCCCTTCTTTCGACCTCTGTTACACCTGAAGGGACACAAATAACCATACGCGGTCTTGCCATACGACTAAAATTAATTTTATTTATAAAACCTTGAAGCATACCATCAGTCATTTTAAAATCAGCTATGACGCCATCTTGTAAAGGCCGAATGGTTTCTAAATCTCTATGCGTCCTTCCAAGCATTGCTTTTGCTTCATCTCCAACGGCTACAATGTTATCATCGTGAATAGTCCTAGCAACAATGGAAGGTTCATTTATGACTATACCTTTTCCTTTTAACCAAATAAGCGTATTTGCTGTACCCAAATCAATTGCAATATCTCCAGATATCCAATTAATAATACTTGATAGTGATTTTTTTTTCATTTAAAAAATATAAAGGTTTATATGGCAATTAATCTAACGATTATTCGTGAGATAGCTTATTTTAATTTTTTGTGAAAAATTAAAAATTTGGCCCAATAAACGGTTTGTCTAGTTTAAAATCACCAAATCCATTTTGATCTCTAAAAACAAACTGTTTATTGAGCCTATTGTAGTACCATGACTGGTAGATTGCAGTATTAGTACTACTAGCGTTTGACCTTTGAATTTCATCAGGGGGACCGAACAACATATAGATCATGCCAAAATCTGTTTCCCAGCCTTCTTTCCAAGACATATTAAAATATTCATTTACATAATTTACTCTGATATAATATTCTTCCATCAATTCGTTGATATTTGTGTCTGGTGTGGGGTCTCTTTTATTCCAATATTCTAGAAAAGACTTTTCCAGTTCTTTCCCTTTCTTTCCTTTTGCTTCTTTTCTCTCACCGTTTGTTAAAATATATCTCATTTGTTGAAAAGAAGTTTCTACATTATTAACAAAACCAGAAATCCCAGGCTTGTAAATAGAAATTTTCTTCAAAACATTTCTTTCTTTTTTTGATTGCGTTAGCTTAATGCCTATCTCAATCCCCATTTTGGACAATATGCTTTTTTCTAATCTATACCTATGATTAAAAAAACCATCAGAAGTCTCTTCTTTTGATATAATAACACTTCCATTTTCATTTATACCTTCAATAAGAGCCAGAACTTCATAAGGCTTTTTATCGATAAATCCAGAAACAATCAAGGTAAGTCCCTTATCTACATTCGTTATTCTTTTACCAGTTATTGGAAATTCATTGCTGCCGAAACCCCACTCACCATTAAGGTTTGCCACAATAATAGGCTCCATTAAGGATGGATTTTTTTTCAATTTTGAAAAATCAATTTTAATCTTTTTAGAGCCCTTATTTCTAGTGTCTTTATCATAGAGTTCTGACTCTATTTCATATTTATCTTTTGCTACTATAAAATTTGAGAAATGCTTTCTGGTTCTCAATCTAGATTGTGTTTGAATGTAATCATCTGTAGTTATTGAATCTGTCCACATTTTCCTAAAAATACGCTTACCTTTATTATTTTTTAGGACCATAGAAACATCATATGAAGCAAAGAATGAATTATTTTTTTTCACAAACTGGAGACATTGAAAAGGAATATCTACAAATGCTGTAACAAGGATTGAATCTTTTGAAATAGCTCTAGAAAATTCTAATAAACTATATCCCCCTACATTAGTTAGAGTCTTATTTTTTTTTGAGCGCTGCCCAAACGCAAAACTGCATATAATAAGTATCGTAATCACGCCTGGCAATATTTTTTTTATCATAAATCTTTTCTCCACTTGAATCTAATTAAACCTTCACTAGTTCCCATCCAAACATATTTACCAATGTTTTCAATGGAATTGACTGATCCGATAAAGTCAAAACTATACTCTCTAATTCTTTTTGATTTCAAATTTATCCTAAACATACCTTGATCTGTTGCAATAAAGCAAAATTTACCCATTACAAGCAGGTCTGAGACATCAAGTCCCTTATAATTAGATGCTGGAATAACCATATCCCAAAATTTTTCTTTAGTATTGAAACTAACCACTCCGATATTTGTAGCAAAATACAGCAATTCATTTTCTTGGAATATGGAGGTGACGCGGGAGACAGGGAAGTCTAAATAAGAATCACCTATTGAAAGAGCATTCATAATCTGTGGATTACTTTTATCATAGAGATATATTCCAGTTCTTGAGGCAATCCAAACACCGAATTCATTTAATACTAAATCATTTACAGGATGATTATGAAAGAGATATTCAAACCCCATAGGTTCTTCTCGTCTCGATTTTCTATCTATTTGCCTAATGCCATAATAAGAACCAATCCAAACATAATTAGAGTCTCCTACCATAGAGGTTATATCACTATTCGGTATACCTCTATCTTCACCAAGTGTACGCCAAAAGTTATCTGGCTTATCAAAAACTAAAACAACACTATTACCACCAACCCAAAGAGTATTTTCAAAATCATAGAATGAATGAACTTCTGTAAGGTTCATATTCACAGTCACATCAAAGTCATAATGGTCAGTCCGAAAATTGCGTGTGTTCAACCTTGTTACGCCCCTACTAATATCATAGCCCTTTGAACCTATCCAGAGATTATCTTCATTATGAAATAATGCGTTTATATTAGACCCCCTAATACCAAATTCGGTTGGGAATATGGCTTCCATCGTCTTGTCTCCTTGAAAAAGCGTTCCATCAGAAGTTCCTATCCAAACATCATTATGATTTCCAATTAAGCCACTAGTAATATCTATGTATCTACCATAACCGTCTATTAGCTTTGAGCCAGATGCCATCCACCCGGACATTAAAGCATAATTATTCATAATAGTTGCAATGTCAGTTTGCTCATAATAGTTAGTACTGCTCCAGGAAATATTTACTTCATCTGGCCTTGGATATATTCCAGCTAGTATGCCTGAAGATTTATCTAATTTAACGTATACGGCGTTTGCTTTTGCCCAAACATAATTTTCAGAGTTACCAATCTGACTAATTTTATCATTATTCCGAAGACCTATATCTATAAAATCAATATACCTCCAATCTCCTTCTCTCGTATATGAATATTGCAAAGCATCTGTTGATGAAACCCATAGAATACCCGTATTTTGGTCAAAATGAACACTGTTTATGTTATTATTTTTTAACCCTTGAGCTGAAGTAATTGGAAAGTCATATTGATTACTATACAAATTGTAACGATAAATACCTCCATGACTGGTACCGACATATAAGAATTCAAAGCCCTCCGATAATGAATTGATTCTACCAGGTTCTTTAAATAGCAACCAATCAAAAGGCCTGTATCGAGCACTAGGTTGAGAAAAAGAGACAGCAACAACTAAAAAGAAATATAAGCCTACGTAGCGAAAACACTTCATGTTTGTAGCTATTTTTTAATCCATATTGTAATGATGAGAAAAAATTTCTTTTAATGAATCTACCGTAATAGGAAAAACACCTATTTCTTCGCAGACTCTTCCAGCAGCTAAATTTGCAATAGTAGAAGATTCAAGCGGTTCAAGACCACAAAGATCATTTATAGCAAACGTAGCAATGACGGTATCACCCGCACCTGAGACATCATAAACTTTTCGAGCTTTTGTAGGTATTTGATTATGCTGACCATTATGATATAAAGACATTCCGTCAGCACCTAAGGTTAGAAGTAAAATATCAGACTCAAGAAATTCTTTAAACTTAAACCCAGAATTGGGCAGGTCACCAAACTGCTTATTTCTTACGATTGCATTATACTCTAACAAGTTAGGCTTAAATAGTCTAACACCTTTAAAATATTCATAGTTATCATATTTAGGATCTACATAGACTGGAATATCATGATGAGATGAATAACTAACAACATGAGAGATTATTGCTTTCGGTAAAGTACCTTTATTATAATCTTCTACAATAATGCCATCTATATCTTTGCAGTTTTCATTGAAGACTTTGATTAATTCTTTAACTAGTGTGAAATCAATATCACTAGTAATTTCCTCGTCTAATCGAACAACTTGTTTTCCATCTGCAATAATACGAGTTTTCACAATAGTCGATCGGCTTTTATCTTTCACTAGATGCAGTTGAATATTTTCAGGTTCTTGAAAACAATTTTGTAATTCTCTAGCATTATTATCATCCCCAGTAACACCAAGAAGCTGAACATTTGCACCAAGACCTGATAAATTTAAAGCTACATTAGCAGCTCCTCCTGGCTTAAATTTTTTTCGATCAATAGCAACGATAGGTACTGGAGCTTCTTGCGATATTCTATCTACTTTCCCGTAAATGTAAGCATCTAAAATAATATCTCCGATGACAAGGATATTTTTTTTCGCATATTCTTTCGAGAGCCTGTCGATGTCAATTTGCATTAAGTTTTTTCGTTTTGTTCCTTAGCTTGGGATTGACTGGGCTTAGGCACACTCTCCTTACTCGTCGATGTTTGGACATTTGCACTACTAGATTGATTCTTTGAACTAGCCTTTGATCTCGGAGGCTTCGGCGTTTCTGGCGTTAATCGAGAACTACTACTCGAGACACTATCCTTACTTGCCGGTGTTT
>Ga0115000_10001199_pt1 | contig 23281 bp, 17 predicted proteins | sample ArcticOcean_MG_C_6_FD_89690 | JGI IMG/M metagenome (GOLD analysis project Ga0115000, IMG submission 89690) | Marine microbial communities from western Arctic Ocean - ArcticOcean_MG_CB8_128 | ecosystem: Environmental > Aquatic > Marine > Oceanic | place: Arctic Ocean: Canada Basin | collected... | reverse complement strand
ATCAGTCAAGGAATTAAATAACTTAATGCAGAAGCATAATATTGCTGCTGTTCCAATTCTTGACGAGAATTCAAAAATTGTTGATTTAGAAATTTCCAATACAGGAATTTCATCACAAAAAAAAGTATATGATAATTCTGTTTTTCTTATGGCCGGGGGATTAGGTACTCGCCTTCAACCATTAACAGATGATAGCCCTAAGCCAATGCTCCAAGTTGGTGGTAAACCACTTTTAGAGATAATTCTTAAGAACTTTATTGAGCATGGGTTTGTCAACTTTTATATTTCTGTGCAATACCTACCTGAGATCATTATGGATTACTTCCAGGATGGTAAAAATTTAGGAGTCTCGATTAAATACATACAGGAAGATCAGCCTTTGGGAACAGCAGGAGCTCTCGGATTAATCCCTCAAGAAGCCCTAGATTCTCCTATTATTGTTATGAATGGAGACATATTAACTTCTGTAGATTTCCCAGCACTATTGGATTATCACAGTAAACATGAAGGCGCCGCAACAATGTGTGTAAGAGACTATGAATTTCAAGTACCCCTTGGAGTTATAGAGGGAAATGGGTCCAAAATTAATATGATAAAAGAAAAGCCTATTCATAAGTGCCAAGTTAATGCTGGCATTTATGTAATTAATTCAGATATTGTTAAAATAATTCCAGAAAATAAAAGAGTCGACATGCCTGATTTTTTAAGCGATCAGATCTCCCAGGGTAATTCTGTTCACATGTTTCCGATTCATGAATATTGGCTAGATATTGGAAGATTAGAAGATTTTAATAAAGCTCAGATTGATTACCCTCAATCTTATTAAGCAATAACCCTGCCTAATCCCAGGTTACCCAAGGAGCTTCATCTGAAGCATATAAATCATTAAGATATTTTTTTTCATTAAGAGTATCCATTGGCTGCCAAAAACCATCGTGCTTGTAGGCACTCATTTGCCCAAGGTCTGTAATTTTTTTTACGGGCTCGTCTTCCCAGGCAGTCATATCAGAGTCTATAAAATCTACAACCGAGGGATGTAAAATAAAGAACCCTCCATTAATCCAGGCATTGCCACCTTGAGGCTTCTCGCTAAAAGTTTCTACAGAACTATCTTCGGCAATAGATAGCACCCCAAATCTAGATGGGGGATTAACTGCTGTTACTGTAGCAAGCTTATTATGACTTTCATGAAATTCAACTAACTCAGAAATATTAATATTGCCTACCCCATCACCATATGTAAGTAAAAAAGGTTCATCCGGCTCAAGGTACTTCTTAATTTTCTTAATTCTACCTCCAGTTAGCGTTCCTTCTCCCGTTTCGACGCATAGTACGGACCAATTTTCATCATGATTTTCAGAAACGACTTCGGAGGATTTATTTTTTAGATCAAATAGAACATCCCCATTTGAGAGGCTGTAATTCTCAAAATACTCTTTGATAACAGACCCTTTATACCCGCAACAGATAATAAATTCATTTACACCATGAGAGGATAAAATTTTCATGATGTGCCAAATTATTGGCTTATTTCCTATTTCAACCATAGGCTTAGGCTTTAGAGTTGTCTCTTCGGATAGACGGGTGCCTAATCCACCAGCCAAAATAACAGCCTTCATACATCCTCCTAGAAATTAAATTGAATTATACAATGAACAACTTGTATATTCAGTTAAAATCATCGCACATAAACGAATATTAGCTATAATTTCAATTTGGCTGGATGGCAGAGTGGTCATGCAGCGGCCTGCAAAGCCGTTTACGCCGGTTCGATTCCGGCTTCAGCCTCCATGGGTTAAAGTATAAAAAATGAAAGAAAAAGAAAATTTTGTTGTTGTGAGTGGAGGCTTCGATCCTATTCACTCAGGCCACATAGCGCTTTTTAAAAATGCATCAAAATATGGAAGTGTTATAGCAATCATTAACAATGATAATTTCTTACTTAGAAAAAAAAAATATATATTCTTACCAATAACTGAGAGGCTAGAAGTTGTTTCCTCAAATCAGTTTATCTCTGAAGCAATAGTATCTGTAGATCAAGATAATACTGTTTCATTGTCGATTCAAAAGTTAATAGATGATGGTTACAGCCTTAAATATTTTGCCAATGGTGGTGATAGGAAAACTCTAGTAGATATTCCAGAATTAGAAGTGTGTATAAAAAATAATATAGAGTTAATTTTTGGGATTGGCGGAGGTAAAACTCAATCAAGCTCTGATTTAACAGAAAATTTATTTTCATTTATGAGTAATAAAGAAGATATTGCACAGAATATTTCTATAAAAAATATTACTCAAAAACCTTGGGGTACTTATCAAGTTCTTCAAAAAGAAGAAAAATTTTTAGTCAAAAAACTTACCATTAATCCAGGCGAGGAAATTTCCAGTCAATTTCATGAGCATCGCCATGAGCATTGGATTTTAGTTTGTGGTGCAATAAAAGTTATACTTGATGGTAAACACCATGAAATGGAGCCAAACAATCATTTATATATTCCCAAGGGATCTAAGCATCAAATTATAAATCCCCACTTACAGCCAGCTGAGATAATTGAGATACAGTCAGGAGATATAATAAATGAGGATGATATTGTTAGATTGAGCGATAAATATCGCAGAGACGGTAAATGAGTAATCAATTTTAATGAAAATTACAATTATTGGTTCTGGCTATGTTGGATTAGTATCAGGCGCATGTTTTGCAGAGCTTGGGCATGATGTAATTTGTTTAGATATTAATCCCAAAGTAATTGCTCAATTAAAGATTGCAAAAGCACCTTTTTTTGAGCCAGACCTCAACAGACTTATTGAAAAAAATATTCTTAAGAAGAGGCTTAAATTCACTACATCGTACTTTACAGGATGTAAAAATAATATCTTTTTTATATGTGTAGATACTCCAGACGATGGGGCGGGTTCTCCAGACTTAAAAAATTTAAACTCAGTTCTAGCTACTCTTAAAGATAAGATTAAAAAGGATGCAGTTCTCGTCTTAAAATCAACTCTTCCCATTGGAACTAATAAGAGCATCGCTGAGTCTATGGATAAACATTTTCTTTCTAAAAATATTAATATAGATGTGTGCTCGAATCCCGAGTTTCTTAAAGAGGGTTCGGCAGTAAATGACTTCATGCATCCTGATCGTATTATTCTAGGCACGCCAAATAAATTTTCAAAGTTATTACTAACTGAAATTTATAAACCTTTAAAACTTCCATCAAATAGTTTTTTTTATATGAGTGTAGAATCTGCTGAGCTCACTAAATATGCATCAAATACTTTTTTAGCAACTAAGATTAGCTTTATGAATGAAGTTGCTCAAATTGCAGAAAAAACAGGTGCAAATATTCATGAGGTAAGAGCAGGAATGGGCGCAGATAAGAGAATTGGCTCTCACTTCTTATATGCGGGACTTGGATTTGGTGGATCCTGCTTCCAAAAAGATATGAAAGCGCTCATAAGTTTTGAAAAGAAAAGCAAGATAAAAAATAGCATCATTGCTGAGGCTCTAAAAATTAACCAGAATCAAGTGAAACTATTTCTTAACAAGATTAAAAGCAATGCTGGCCCCAATTTAAAAAATAAATCTTTCATAATATGGGGCCTCTCATTTAAGCCAAATACAGATGATATTCGAGATTCTATTGCGATTGAGCTTATTAAATTACTCTCACCAAATGTGAAGCAACTATATTTATTTGATCCGAAGGTAACAAGTGATTCCCTAAGCTGCTTAAATCAATATAAGAATATTCAGTTCCTAAATACGAAATATGAAAACTTCAGTTCAGCTCATGGTTTGATTATTTGTACAGAATGGGATGACTTTGTAAGCCCTAAAATACAGGAATTACAAAAATTGAAAGATCGAATCATATTTGATGGAAGAAATATTCTAGATTCTGAAATTTTGAAAGAAAATAATTTATCTTATATCGGCATTGGTATATAGAAAACTTTGAATCAATGTCAGCACCATTAGTAACAGTAATCCTCGCAACTTATAATCAACAACCTTATGTAGAAAAAGCTCTAAAAAGTATTTTGGATCAAACTTACACAAATATTGAGATAATTGTTTGTGATAATGGCTCTACAGATGGAACAAAAAATGTAATTTCTGAAACTATCTCTTCCCATGGAGACATTATTTATCTAAATTTCTCTGAAAATAAAAGTATTACCTCGCGACATAATCATTGTATTGGTCTTGCAAAGGGACAGTTCGTATCAATTTTATTTGGAGATGATTATTACGATTCATACAAAATAGAAAAACAAGTTACAGCATTTGCTGAACTAGATTCTTCCTGGGGCGTTGTCTATGGACCTACGAAAATTAAGAATCAACTAACCAATCATTCTGAAGTCATGCCTGGCCTTAAAGAAGATGGGTATGTTTTAAATAAATTATTAAAAAATTGGCATATTGGAGGGATGATGAATTGTGTAGTGCCTTTAACAAGAATTGAATGCTATCAAAAATACTTAAACTATGAGGATATTTTTACAGAAGGCGAAGGAGTATTTTTAAGGATAGCTATAGACTATAAATTCTTCTATTTGTCTGAGCCATTGTCAGTAATGACGGAGCATGAAAATAACTATGGCAAGAGTGTTATATCAAATATTCGCAATCATGATTTAGTTTTAGCGCGCTTAGCATCCATGGATACATTGCCTATTAAAACTCAAGATTTCATAAAAGTTCATCGCTCTATGGGGTTATTTAATGCCGCATGGCATTGCCTAAGAACAAACTTTAATGTTCGCACTGCAAGAGAGCTCTTGATTTCAGCAATTAAAATTCATCCCTTTGCTTTATTGCACTTAAAGGTAATTTTTGGGATTATTTTAATGCTTTTGCCAGGCCTATTACTCGACAAGGTAAATAAAATCATAAATAGAATTTTTAGAATTACACCTTTTAGCATTAATAATTAAAAGATTAATTTTTTTTAATCTCTCTCTCAATTTTTAGCTATAATTACCACCACTGAAACTTATTAAATATTCAACGAAAAAAAAATATGGAAAATGTAGTAAATAGCAAAGAAGAACTCAGAGTTCCATACGGTCTTTCGGTTCATGGTGAGGAAGAAATAGAGGCTGTTGTAGAGGTTTTAAGAACTTCGACACAGATGTCAAAAAATGTCTTATCTTTTGAGAAATCTATAGCCAAGCTCTTCGCAAAAGATTATGGAGTTATGGTGAATTCTGGATCATCTGCTTTATATGTTTTAATTGAATCACTTAACCTGCCTAAGGGCTCAGAGGTTATTACTCCCGCTCTTACTTTTGCTACAACAGTTGGTTGTTTAGTAAAGAATGATTTGAAACCCCACTTTGTAGATGTTGGCTTAGATACATATTGCGTTGACCTTGAGAAGATTTCTCAGGCCATAAATGGTAATACTTCAGCAATTATAGCGCCTGATCTCATGGGTAATATTTGTGATTGGAAAGGTATTCAAGCTTTAGCTAAGCAGAATGATATTAAAGTAATTTGTGATTCAGCCGACACCCTTGGTGCAAAATTACATGGCAAATCTACTGGTGAGTATTGCGATGCGGCAATTACAAGCTTTTATGGCTCTCATGTTATCAATGGAGCTGGCAATGGCGGAATGTTAGTAACTAATGATGAGAAAGTATTTGATCATTCAAAGCTTTTAAGATCTTGGGGCAGAAGTTCTTCCTTATTCTCTGATAGTGAGGCTATTGAAAATAGATTTAACGTAGCATTAGACGGAATAACTTATGATGCAAAATTCATTTTTGAAGAAATTGGATATCAGTTAGAGCCATCTGAGATAAGCGCAGCATTTGCAAATGTGCAATTGAAAAAACTAGACCACAACATGGAGCAAAGGCAAAGTAACTTTGCAAAGCACACTAGTTTTTTTGGACAATATAAAAATTATTTTGTGTTACCCAATGAGAATCCTAATGCAGAGACAGCTTGGCTTGCATACCCATTAATTGTTAAAGAGGATGCCCCTTTTACCAGAACGGACATGCAAATTTATCTGGAAAAAAGAAATATTCAGACCCGAGTAGTATTTACAGGCAATATATTAAGGCAGCCTGGATACAAAAATATTGATTGCATTGGTTCAGCTGATGATTTTGTCAATGCTGATAATGTAATGAGAGGCGGGATACTCCTAGCATTACATCATGGTGTCACAGATGAGATGATGTCTCATGTTCATAATTCCTGTTCTGATTTTATTTCTAGTCACAGTTAAATTAATTTGTTATGACAATTTTAAACTTTCAGGATTCTAATTGAGTATTGCATTCAATAAATCTTTTTGGAATGGTAAAAAAGTTCTTATTACTGGTCACAGCGGATTTAAGGGCTCTTGGTTAACCTTGTTGCTAAATTATTTGGGTGCAGAGGTTTGTGGCGTTTCCTCTGCTGCATTAAATAATAATCAGGAACTATTTACCGCTTTAAATCTAGATAAATATTGTGATTCGTATGATTTAGATATCAGAAATCGTGAAGTCGCCGAGGTCTTTGATAAGTTTCAGCCTAGCATAGTCTTTCATATGGCTGCTCAGCCTTTAGTTAGAGCTTCGTATGAAATTCCATTTGAAACTTATGATATTAACGTCATGGGAACATTAAATATTTTAGAGAATATTAGAAAATCATCTTCAGCAGCTGCAAGCGTTTTTATTACAACTGATAAATGCTACGAAAACAAAGAATGGGCATGGGGATATCGAGAGAATGATCCAATGGGGGGCTTTGACCCTTACAGTAGTAGCAAAGCATGTGCGGAACTGCTCATTAAGTCATATCAGCAATCATTTTCAAGTGAATCTCTTGCTATTAGCTCAGTAAGAGCTGGAAATGTGATTGGGGGTGGGGATCTTTCTGAGGATAGATTACTCCCAGATATTTATAGAGCAATCATCAATAACCATGAGGTTAAGCTAAGAAATCCAATAGCCACAAGACCTTGGCAGCATGTTTTAGAGCCATTAATAGGTTATTTGATGGTTGCAGAGGATTTATTTTTATCTGGGCACGAGCGCAATGATTCTTGGAATTTTGGGCCGAATGTTACCGATATAAGAACAGTATCAGAAATAGCTAAATTATTTTCTTCTCACTGGGGGGTGGATAATATTATTGAAGATGAAAATTCTGAAAATCATCATGAGGCCAAATCATTAAGCCTAGATTCCAGCAAAGCTTTTTTTGGATTAAAGTGGCACCCCGTATGGAATGTTGAGAAAGCAATTCTTGAAACAGCAGAGTGGTACAAAGTTTTACAAAATAATGATGATGTTTTTACAAAGACAAATAAACAGATTGAAGAATATATTTCTAATTTTAAATCATGATTAATCGTTTCAAGCTTAGTAATTTAAAAATTGCTGTTATAGGACTAGGTTACGTTGGTCTGCCATTGGCCGTAGAGTTTGGAAAGAAATGTTCTGTTCTTGGTTTTGATATCAATGAAAGTCGTATAAATAGTTTGAATCAAGGAAACGACTCTACTCTTGAGGTTTCTAAGTTAGAGATAAAACAATCAAAATATCTCAAGTTTACGAACGATCAAGACACTTTATCAACTTGCAATATTTTTATTGTTACTGTGCCAACGCCAATAGATAAATACAAAAGACCAAATCTGAGCCCATTAATACAAGCAAGCTCGATGATTGGTAAAGTCTTATCAAATGGTAATGTGGTCATATATGAATCTACTGTATACCCAGGAGCCACTGAGGAGGACTGCGTACCAGTACTTGAGGAAGTTTCAGGCCTCAAATTCAATCAAGATTTTTTTGTAGGATATTCACCAGAGAGAATTAACCCAGGCGATAAAAAACATAAACTTAAAGACATAAAAAAAGTTACCTCAGGCTCAAGCAAGACATCTGCAGCTTTTATTGACAAACTTTATAATGTAATTATCACAGCAGGAACCTATAAAGCTGAAAGTATTAAAGTTGCTGAGGCGGCAAAGGTAATTGAGAATACACAAAGAGATTTAAATATCTCCCTAATCAATGAACTTGCTATTATTTTCAATGCAATGAACATAGATACAGAATCAGTGCTTAAAGCTGCTGGAACAAAGTGGAATTTCTTGCCGTTTAGACCAGGATTAGTTGGAGGTCACTGCATAGGAGTCGATCCATATTATTTAACACATAAAGCACAGGAGCTTGGCTATCATCCAGAAATAATCCTAGCAGGCCGGCGTCTTAATGATGGTATGAGTAGATTTATTTCTGGAGAATTTATTAAAGCTTTAGCGAATAAAAATATTAAGATAAATAATGCAAATATTTTAGTCCTCGGCCTAGCGTTTAAAGAAAATTGCCCTGATATTAGAAATACTAAAGTTGTTGATGTGATCTCGGAATTACAAGGTTTTAATTGCAATGTTGATGTGTATGACCCTTGGGTTAGTAGCAAGGATGCCGATGAAAGTTATGGCATCAAGCCTATAAAATTTCTTAAAAAACGCTCATATGATGGCGTATTAATTGCAGTTGCTCATAAAGAGTTTTCTAACATGGGCATTAAAAAAATTCTGACTTACTGCAAACCATCCAATGTAATTTATGATTTAAAATATATCTTTGATCAAGCTGATGTAGATTTACGCCTGTAGCACTATGTCGAAATATAGAAAGATAAAAGATAACCTATTAAGCGAGCCAAAGACATGGTTAATCACAGGTGTTGCCGGCTTTATAGGAAGTAATTTATTACAAGAGTTATTAGAATTAAATCAAACTATCGTTGGGGCTGATAATCTCTCTACTGGCTGTCAATCTAATCTTACTGAAGTGCAAAAACAAGTTACCAAGAAGCAATGGAGTCGTTTCATGTTTCATAAAGGGGATATTTCTAAGATAAATTTCTGTAAATCTATTTGCAAAGATGTGGATTATGTTCTACATCAAGCAGCATTGGGCTCAGTTCCTAGAAGCCTCAAAGATCCCATTAAAACAAACGATAGCAACATCACTGGGTTTTTAAATATGCTGGTGGCAGCAAGAGACTCAAAAGTACAGAATTTTATTTATGCTGCAAGTAGCTCCACTTATGGAGATCACAAAGCTTTACCTAAAAGGGAAGATACAATTGGAAAGCCCCTGAGTCCCTATGCTATTACCAAATATGTAAATGAGCTTTATGCCGAAATATTTTTTAAGTCTTATAATTTTAATTCCATAGGCTTAAGATATTTTAATGTTTTTGGAAAAAGACAATCACCAAATGGAGCCTATGCAGCAGTGATACCAAAATGGCTTGCATCAATCGTAAATAATCAATCTGTTCAAATTAACGGAGATGGTTCCACAAGTAGAGATTTTTGCTATGTTGATAATGCCGTTCAGGCTAATATCTTGGCGGCATGCACCACTAATAAAAAAGCCCTTAATCAAATTTATAATATTGCACTTGGAGATAAAACTAGCTTAAAAGATCTATTTAATGTTATTCACCAAGAAGTTTTAAAACATAAAATCATAGAAACCATTCCCCCTCAATATCAAGATTTTAGAGAGGGCGATGTGAAGCACTCTCAAGCTGATATCTCTAAGGCAAAGAAATTGTTAGGCTACAGACCAACACACAAAATTCATCTTGGAATTAAGGAATTAGTTTCATGGCATATCAATAATTTCAAGTAAAATAAAAATTATATTTAAAGCAAATATGATCATTTCTAGTTAACTAAGTTTTTTATGTGCGGACTAACAGGTTTTTACATTGACGAATCACATTCAAGCGAAGCTTCTAAAGAATTAATAAATTCTATGACCTCCGCTTTATCTCACCGAGGTCCAGATGATTCTGGCAGCTGGATTGATGAAAGTAAAATCATTGCGCTAGGGCATCGCAGGTTATCAATCCTTGATCTCTCTTCTGCTGGGCATCAGCCAATGAGCATCAATGATAATTATGCTATTGCTTATAATGGAGAAATTTATAACCATATGGAGCTCAGAGCACTCCTTGATAAAGAGGTAAGTCCCAAGTCTTGGCTAGGTAATTCTGACACAGAAACTCTATTGGTTGCTTTTACTACCTGGGGCATTGAGCTTACTTTAATGAAACTTAGAGGAATGTTTGCCATTGCTCTTTGGGATAAAAAAAATAATCAACTTTCATTAATCAGGGATCGATTTGGAGAAAAACCCCTATATTATGGATGGATTAAATCTGGCACGAAGAATATTTTTGCATTTGGTTCTGAGTTAAAATCATTATCGTCCTTTGAAGGTTTTAGTAATAAAATTTCAAAACCGGCTTTAAAAGAATATTTTAAGTATATGTATGTTCCTTGTCCTTACAGTATTTATGAAAATATTTTTAAGTTAGAGCCTGGGTGCTTGCTAACAATCGATCAAAAAGCAACATCAAAACCCTCAGATATTCCTTTACACTCATCATCTAATTTAACTATTACTTATGAGAATCTATCTATTGACCGTTGGTATGATTTAAAAAATATTATTGACCAAGATAGCATTACATTTAGCGATGAAGTTGAAGCTTCGGATGTCTTGGAGGCTGAATTAAAAAATGTAATTTCTTTGCAGAGTATTTCAGATGTTCCCTTAGGAGCATTTCTATCTGGTGGAGTGGACTCTTCTGCAATTGTTTCCCTTATGCAGCAAGAGTCTACTCAGCCTGTTAAAACATTCACTATTGGGTTTGAAGATCCAGAATATGATGAGTCCAAACATGCCTTAAAAGTAGCAAGTCATCTTGGTACAGATCATTCAGAGCTAATAGTTACTTCAGAAGATGCCTTATCAATTATCCCCGATTTACCAAGGATTTATGATGAGCCTTTTGCAGATTCTTCTCAAATACCTACTTATTTTGTATGTAAGTCTGCAAAACAAGAAGTAACAGTTGCTTTATCTGGGGATGGCGGGGATGAGTTATTTGGAGGGTATAATCGCCATATTAGTGCTCCCATCCTTTGGAATAAGATTAATTGGCTTCCTTTTCCTGCGAGAAAGATTCTAGGAAAAATGCTTATGAATGTTCCAATATCAAAGTGGGATGGAATTATTAATTCTTTGCTAGGCAAAAGTAAGCAATCTTTTGTGCATTTTGGGGATAAAGTTCACAAAACCGCCTCTCGACTCAGCAACGTAAGATCAATAGATGATTTATATCGTAGTCTGCTTGAAGAACCTGATATAGATTCATTAATCTTAGATTCAACTGAAAGCTATCCTATTTTTCTCGATGATCCATTGCCGCTGATAAAGATGGATGATCCATCTTCCAGAATGATGTTTCGAGATATACAGTCATATCTTACAGATGATATTCTATGCAAGGTGGACAGGGCTGCGATGAGCGTTAGCCTTGAAACAAGAGTTCCATTTTTAGATCACAAGATAGTTGAACTAGCATGGCGTATTCCGTTGAGTATGAAAATTAAAGGTAGCGAAGGCAAGAGTATTCTTAGAAAAATACTTTATAAAAATGTTCCAAAATCATTAATTGAGAGACCTAAAGCTGGTTTCAGCATCCCACTTGCTCAATGGTTACGAGATCCTCTAAGAGAGTGGGCCGAAGCATTGCTTGATCCCTCTAGAATAGATAATGAAGGATACTTAAACTCTAGCTATATTCAGGTAATCTGGCATGAACATCTTGAAGGCAAAAAGAATTGGACTAATAGACTTTGGAGTATACTCATGTTTCAAAGCTGGCTAGATCAATCATCTAAATAAAAAAACATCTTCACTACCTTTTTTTTACCAACAAACACTATAATAGATACTATCATTATATAAAAAATTAATTAGTATGGATATTAAGCAGGCAAAGACAATAATTATAAGAATATTACAAGAATGTAAGATTATTCTGCTCGAGTACATTCTTACAAAAAAAGTATTGTGGCTTGCATTGGCTTCTTTGCCTTTTAGCCTTTATTTTATTTCTACAGCCGTACCAAATTTTTATGTCTCAGCTGTCATACTTCCAACTGATACGGAACCGCAAACAGCCTCTAAAATCGAAACATTGGCCTCTGTATTTACCTCTAGTGCAAAGGAAGGCGGTTCAAAAAATGCAAAATTTATTTCTTCTGCAAAAAGCTCAGACACAGCAAAAGCCTTATGGGATAAATGGGCTTTAACACTGTTTAATGGCGATCCTAAAAACAAGGATGTTGATAAAATACCACAAAGACATTCTGTTGTTCAAAGAACCACAGCATGGCTGGTGGGATATGATCTTCCGGAATACCTTACATATTTAGATTTACAGAGCTATATCCGAAGTTCGATACGTTTTACGATTGATTTTAATGCTTTCGAGATAGATGTAAGGACGTATTCTAGTAATGTAGATTTAACTATAGAATTTCTTGATGACGTTATCATGGCCGCGGATAGCGTAGCTAAAAAACAGCAAATTATTAAATCAGAAGTACTTATAAAAACTTTAAAAAGAGATATCACAAACGCTAAGAACTCTTCAATTATCGGTATCTTTTCTGAAAAAATTAATAATGAATACTATAAGATTGCAACCCTTGATAATGACCTGCCATATTACATTACCTACATAGATAGGCCTCGATCAAGCCCATATCCGATAAGCCCAAATGTTTTAGCCATCATATTTTCAAACTTAATTATATTTATTTTTATAGGCGTGGGTATAAACTTCTGGAAGAAGAATAAAGATGATATATGGTAAATGAGTTTGCCACACTTGTAGACTATTGCCCTACTTATTGCGTAGCAGAAGGGGCGTCTCCTTTTTATAAGATAACAGGCAATCCGATCATATTTTATATTTTTGAATTAGCCAACTTTGCTGTACTTGCATTTTTTGTCATGATTGCATATCGACTAAAAATGTTGAGCCCAGTTTCAATGTGGGTATGGTTTGGGTTATGCCTTGTACCTTTGGGAATTAATTATTTGTTAATAGACCCACAAATTTTTGGAGATCAATATATCTACTTTCATGAAACTACATCTCTAAAAACAACTGGCGAATCGGTGGCGTATCTAGCTAGACAAAAATTTGAAGCAGATGGAAAGCTTTCTGGGGTAACATTTGGTTCTACGGTTCTTGGACTTGCCCCAATACCTAACTTTATGACCGTAACCTCCGTTGCATTTGCTAATAAATTCTTTGCCTTGATTACGTTTCTTTGGTTGTCACGTTACGTAGAACAGCACAGGTTACTATTTTTTTTCATTCTTCCAGGCTTCATTATTTACTCTTCTTTGGGTTTAAGAGATAACCTAATTATTCTAACCTCAATGATTACAATGATTCATCTCGCCAATTCAAGATATCTTTTAGGAATCCTTTTTTTAGCACCATTGCTGATACTAAAAATACAAATGTTTCTATTTATTGGTATTTATCTTGTAGGGAAGTTAGTTTTTAGAGCACATAAAAGCTTTAATGGAATGATAGTACTATTCATCTCAGCTTTAGCAATTATTTTGGTAAACCATGATTTGATTCTAGAGTACCTTAATTATTTTCGCGTTGGATTTGTTGCTGAAAATTTTGCTGGCGGTTACGCAGGTTTTGCTGGAGCTGGTGACGCTTCAGCCTACGAGGAGTCATCTTTGTTAGGAGTCATGCTAGCAGCTATAATAGGGTTACCATACTTTTTATTGATGCCCCTTCCATGGGAGTGGTCAAACCCTTTTCATATTGTAACCTTTCTTGACGCCACTTTATGTCTCTATGCTACCTATTATATAGTTACAAAGTATCAAGCTTCCAAAAATCAAGAGATAATATTTTTGATAGGATGTCTTGGGATAGGACTATTGACTTATTCCTTTCTAGTGTCCAACGTTAGTACTTTTACAAGGTATAGATTTACATTATTTCTTCCTTACTTATTCTGCATATATTATGTTGCAAGGCGAGACAGACAGAGTAATTTAAAGCTCGAGTAATAGGGATCGCAAGTGGTCACCATATTTATTTTTTGGAGCTGTTTTAATTAGATTGGCAAAGCCTTCTTTCGAAATAAAATTTTGTTTTAAGGCTATTTCTTCTGGGCAGCCAATTTGTATAGACTGGCTATTCTGAATCGTTTGAACGAAATGGGCGGCTTCTAGCAATGAATCAGGAGTACCAGCATCGAGCCAAGCATCTCCAGGGCTCATTAGTGTCACATCTAGATTACCATTTTTTAAATACAAATTATTTAGATCCGTTATTTCAAGCTCTCCTCTATGAGAGGGCTTTAAAGATTTTGCAAGCTGCGCGACCTCAGGATCATAGGCATATAATCCAGTAACAGCAAATTTAGATTTTGGAATAACAGGCTTCTCTTCAATAGATAGTACTTTTAACCCGTCGGTAAATTCTACTACCCCATATCGCTCTGGATCAGATACTTTGTAGGCAAATATTTTGGCACCATCACTCGGACTCTTTCTAATTTCTGTCAGTTGCTCAGACAGAGTTCCTCCATAAAAAATATTATCACCAAGAATTAATGTTGAATGTGACTTTTCTAAGAATTCTTCACCAATAATAAATGCTTCTGCAATGCCTTTTGGATCGTCCTGAACCGCATAACTTATCTCTATTCCAAATTTCCCACCATTCCCAAAAAGCTTTTTATAAAGTGGAATACATTCCTCGGTTGAAATCATAAGAATCTCTTCAATTCCAGCAGACATAAGCGTTGTAACTGGAAAATATATCAGTGGCTTATCATAAATCGGCAGTAGTTGTTTAGAGGTACTGATTGTTGAGGGATGCAGCCTTGTTCCGAGCCCACCGGCTAAAATAATTCCTTTCATAAATGTTTATAAATCTCTTTTAACTCCAATTTTAAGTAGTCAGCGTAACTATCAGTTAGGATTATAAATTTTTTCACAAGTTTGTCATTACATAAAACAGAAAATTTAGGTCTATCTACTATTTTGAAAAAGCAATAGTTTCATAATTTTTTTTAGAGAATTATAAAGAGTTTTTCCTAATTGCCCTGATCCGCCGATAATAAGGATATCCATGAATGATTAATTTGTAGCTTTAGATTTTACCCATTCTAAATTATCTATATACCAATCTATTGTATTGATTATTCCCTCAGGTAGGAGGAAGTTAGGTTGATAATTAAAATCAAATGCTAATTTTGAAGCATTAACAGCATACCTCAAATCATGACCCAATCTATCCTCTACATAAGTAATAAGATCTAAGTATGATGAGGGGCCAGGCATTTTTTCATCAAGATAATTGCAAATTAGTTTTACTAAATCAATGTTTGTCATTTCTTGGTTAGCACCAATATTATATTTGATGAAATTTTGTGTCGTCTTAGAGACCTCTATTAGAGCATTTGCGTGGTCTGTTACATGCAGCCAATCTCTTATATTGATACCTTTGCCATAGATGGGTATATGGTTTTCTGTCAATGCATTCATTATAGTTTTGGGGATAAGCTTTTCTGGATTCTGCCATGGCCCATAATTATTTGAACAATTTGTTATTACAGATCTAATGCCATAAGTTTTATTCCATGCCCTGACAAGCAGATCTGAACTTGCCTTTGATGCAGAATAGGGCGAATTTGGCTTATATTCAGATGACTCAACAAATAAAGGCTCATCCATTTGCAAACTTCCATATACCTCATCAGTAGAAACATGAATAAATATAAAATCTTCTGGAAGGTTGGACAGATTGTTTCTAACCGCTTCAAGAATATTGAACGTCCCCATAATATTTGTTTGTAAAAAATCTTCTGGACCATCTATAGATCTATCAACATGGCTTTCTGCTGCCAAGTGAAAGATCTTGTTTGGCTTAAATGTAGAAATAATCTTATTTACATCATGCGAATTAGTGATATCAATTTTTTCAAACTTATAATTTTCTTGATTCTCTTTTCCCTCAAGAGCCTCTGGCATTGACGCATAAGAACATTTATCAATATTCATAATTTCTAAGTTTGCATGATTCAGAAGTTCCCTTATCAGAGCCGAACCAATGAACCCTAAGCCGCCAGTAATTAAAATCCGCATCAGAATATTTCTCCAATTTCATTAAAGTACATTCCATTTTCATCCTTTTTAGATAAAGTCATTTGATTAGCAGAGCATGGAAGTTCAATATTAAGAGATTTATCAAAATATGCTAAAGAGACATCATGCTCGAGGCTATAATAGTTTGAAGTTTTATAAAATATCTCGCAATTTTCTTCTAGCGTTAGGAACCCATGAGCAAAACCAGATGGTATGTATACTTGGTTAAACTTTTTTTCAGATATTTCCAACATATGATGTTGAAGATATGTAGGTGAATTTGACCTTAAATCTAAAAAGATATCTAAAATCTTTCCCTTTAAAACCCTTACTAGTTTAGCCTGATTATAAGGGGGCTTTTGAAAATGCAGACCTCTAAAGGTAAACTTATCCCTTGAGAATGAATGGTTATCTTGAACAAAAACATCATAAATACCCAGCTCCTCTAAAGACTTAATTCTAAATGTCTCAGAGAGGAAGCCACGATCATCACCATGTTTAATAGGAGTCATCTCGCAAATTGAATCATTAAGGAACCATTCGGTGGAAAATTTCATAAGATGAAGGGCATGTTTTTATTATTAAGCATTAACTAACCAATATTTTATCAAGTTTTACTATCAAGGAGTTAATATTTTATTTACCTGATAATTCATTTAATACTATATGAACTATTGTTACCAAGTATTGTCATAATAAATATACTTATTCGGAGACTTGTTTTGGGTGGATTTAATCTTTATATCTGCCTTCATATGGGCTCATCAAGGAAGTAATAAATTTTTTGATTAAGTGTATAATACCAACTTTAATTAACGACTAAAGATTTATGAAAAAACTTCTCTATATCTCACTCATTTCTGTACTTTTTATGCCTCTTGTGTATGCGCAAGAGATTGACAATATGGACTTGCTAGAAAGACTTTCGGGAGAAGGCCAAGGTGGATCAGGTAGTGATTCAGGTTCGGGCGATTCCGCTTATAAATCATTTGTCCAAAATGAATTTAGTAATATTAAGAAACAACAGAAGGATCTTTCCGAGGAGGAAATGTCCAAAATTTCTTTAGCTCAACTCACTAAAGAAAGAGTGAAACTTGCGGTTGATTTATGTGCAAAAGATGAACGAGCTTGTTTTTTAATATCAGCTTATCGGGACTATACAGATTCTTTGCCCAAGCCAGACAATGAGCTAGATTTAAAGCTTTTTGGAGAAGATATTTTTTCTGGATATGCAAATGAATTTAACTTTTATGACAGCCTGCCTTTGTCTGATGAGTATATCCTTAAGATGGGTGATATCTTGAATGTATACCTATACGGGGGTCTATCGGTCAATGAGACATTTACAATTGATAATCAAGGTGCAATATTAATTGAAGATATAGGAACAATTACGGTTGCAGGGATATCCATTGGCAGCGCTCGTAAAAAAATAGACACTGAATTAAATTTAAGATATTTTGGAACGAAATCTATAGTCTCGCTTGATAAGATCAAATCTAAAGAGATTTTTATATTAGGTAATATCAGAACTCCTGGCAGCTATGTTTTAAATGCATTTAGCAGCCCCTTAAATGCACTCATTTCAGCCGGTGGAATTAAAGAAAATTCTTCTTTGCGAAGTGTTAAGTTACTTCGTAATGGTAGCGAATACTCAAGTATCGACTTTTATAATTTGCTTATAAATGGTGATTCTTCTGAGTTGAATATGACTCTTCAGGACGGCGATACAGTTCTTATTGAAGGCATTAAAAATAGAGTATCTATCCTTGGTGAAGTTCTTAGACCTGCGGTGTATGAATTTAAAGAAGGTGAATCTGTATCAAATATTATTGATTTTGCATTAGGAGTTACTCCATTTGCAGATTTACGAAGCGTATCGGTCAAGCGTATTCTTCCGTCGGGCCAAAAAACAATTTTGAACCCAGTAAATAGAAAAGATTTCCAGGTTGAAAACGGAGATGTCATAACTGTTAACCCTTCTTATGGTCAGGTAGTAGATTTCGTGTCTTTAAAGGGCTCCATTCGAAATCCTAGAGAATTTTCTCATAGAAACGGCCTTAAATTAGGTAATTTAGTGCTACTAGAATCTGATTTATTAGCTTCCACCTATACAGGATTTGCAGTAATTAAAAGATTAAATTTTGCCTCCAGATCCTTCAGTTTTGTTGGGTTTAGCCTTGCAAATCAAGACTTAATTAATAGTATTGATTTGAATTCGGGCGATGAAGTTTATTTTTTTTCTCAGAACGACATTAAGTTTCTTCAATCTAAATCAATACTTTCTTACTTCAAATCCAGGCTAGCCAGCGCCTCTGACGGCATTAAGATTAGCTCTAATTTATCTGCTATCACAGACTTAAACAGTATTAACGTTGGGTCCCTGCAAAGCTCTGCAAGTATAAGTGATCCCGAAGCTACTGAATGCCTTTATGGCTTAGATGCGCTAATTGAAGATAATCTTGTGAAGTCGATCTATGAAAAAACTCGACTCTTTTCTTCACAGGCAAGTATTAAATGCCCTACAATTTTTAGAGAACATCCAGATTTATTACCCATGGTAATAGTAACTGCTATCCCTGTTACAGGAAATGTAAGATTTCCTGGCATATATCCAGTTGGCAAGGATCTTAATGCATTAGATTTATTTTATATTGCTGGAGGATTCTTATTGCCTAATTATGATGAAATTCCTTTGTTTGAAGTTGGCCAAAGACCTAATATTTTTAAAACGATATCTAGTGGAGACCTAGCAAATGCAATAAATTTAACTTATTTTAAACCTCAGCTGAATAATACTGCAACCAGTGAAGGATATGTAAATTTAATTGGCGAGTTTGAAAATCCAGGCACGTATCAGATTTCCAAAGGAACCAAACTTTCTGAGATATATAAAAGGGCTGGAGGTTTAACAGGATCAGCTTTTCCATTAGGGGGAATTTTGAGTAGAAATTCAATTAAGACATCTGAAATTAAAGCATTAGCTAGAGCAAAATCTGAATTATCTCAGATCCTAGCATCCGCAGTTGCAAGTGGTTATTTAAAGCAAAATTCAACAGATTTAATAGGTTTAGTTGCCCTGATGTCAGATGTTAGTGAGGCTATGCCTGCTGGGAGATTAGTTGCAGAACTTAACCCAAGTCTGATTGCTCGTTCTCCTGTACAAGATCTGTTATTGGAGGGCGGCGACACAATATACATGCCGCAGATGCAAAATACAGTCACCATAGTCGGTCAAGTTTTAAACCCTGTAACAGTCCCATATTCTGAGTCCCTAAGAGCTTATGATTATGTAGATTTTGCTGGTGGCTTTCAAAGAAATGCAGATTCAAAAAGAATGTATATTTTGCTTCCAAATGGAAAGTCTGCGCCAGTGAGTATGAGTATTCTCCAAAGAGGCCCTTTTTCTAAAAATGATATTTTACCCGGCTCTACGATCATTATTCCTAGAAAAGCACGTCCGATGGATGCGTTATCATTGGTTCAAACAGTCTCACCTATTTTGGCGAACTTGAGCGTAACTGCCGCATCAATTGCGGCAATATCAGATTAACAAGTTTTAAAGATAATGAGGGCTTTCTTTCTCCTCATGATATGTGTAAGCATGTCTTCGCCATTAATCTCTCAAGTTAAAGAGTATATATACCCTCATTACTCAAATCCTAGTATGTCAAACTATGGAACAACAGGCCTCATCATGATGCCTTCTGCGAGATTGTATCCTGAGGGCTCGCTAGTATTTACTTGGTCGCATCTTGAGCCTTATTTAAGAGGCTCATTTGTTGGTTATCCTTTTGATTGGCTTGAAGCCTCTTATCAATACACAGACGTGAATAATAAGCTTTATAGTGATGTTCCTTCGTTTAGTGGATCGCAATCTTATAAAGATAAGAGTTTTGATGCCAAGATTAGAGTTTTTAAAGAAAGAGAATTCTGGCCTGCAGTAGCTGTAGGTTTTAGAGATTTAGGTGGCTCTTCTCTTTTTGCATCTGAATACGTAGTTGCATCTAAGATGATAGGAAATATAGATTTAACTTTAGGCATGGGCTGGGGGGTTATTGGAAATAACAAAGTTAAAAATCCACTCACTTATATTGGAGATAGATTCAGAACTAGAAGCAGAAATACTAGTGGCGACACACAGGGAGGGGAGGTCAATTATGAAACTTTCTTTTCTGGAGAGACTGCTAGTTTATTTGGTGGTGTTGAAATCTACCTTCCAAGAATGAAGGGAACCAGGCTTAAAATTGAATATGATGGCAATTACTATGGCAAATATAGCGATGAGGTAGTGCGTGGCCAATATGTTCTTGATAAATTTGAAGGCTATCTTCCAGTAGAGCAGGATTCAAGGGTAAATTTTAATCTTCTCTTTCCGGTGACTAAAAATTTCCATGTCAAATTTGGCTTTATTAGAGGAAATGAACTTAACTTTGGTTTCTCAATAGCAGGGCTTTATGGAGGCAAGGACCCTTACGTGAAGAAAAGAGATCCCATTAAAGAAATTGAAAATAAAGATGCTTATAAGTATGTTAACTCTCAAAAGAATTCTAATTTATATAAAACCTCTCTAAGATTTCTTGGAGAAGAAGGCTTTTATTTGCAGTATGCAAATATAGATGATAATTCTAATGAGTTTCATATTGCCTATGCTCAAAATAGATACATGAGTGTGCCTCTATCTATAGGTCGAATATCACGAATTCTGGATGATATTTCCCCGAACAATATCCAATCATTTACGCTCACTAATTTAAATGCTGATCAGCAAATGTATACAGTTAATATACCCCGAACAGATTTTAAAAAATTTGATGCTTATAAGCAGACAAATGCACTAAGAGAATCTATAGCTATCTATAAGACAGATCCCAAAGCCTTTCGTGATCATGAGTATCAGCCTGACATTAACTTTCCTGTCATTATGAATAAATTCTCCCCTGCAATTAGAAGTCAAATTGGTGGTCCTGATGGATTTTATTTTGGTGAGATTTCTATTGCTGCTCATACAGAAATCATTGTGCGAAGAAATATTAATATTTTAGCCACATCAGGCATAGGCATTTATGACACCTTCCAAGAAATCAAGCTAGCTTCAGATAGTATTCTGCCTCACGTTCGAACTGATATTGTGAAATATCTACAACAAAGCAATAAATTTAACATCACTCGACTGCAAGCAAATTATTTTCAGAATCCTACTAAAGACATATATACAAAAATATCGGGTGGAATTTTGGAACCAATGTTCATGGGAGTTGGTGGTGAGGCCATGTGGCGTCCATTTGGAGCTCCTTATGCCATTGGTGCAGAGGTCTGGCGCGTCAAGCAAAGAGCTTTTAGACAGCTCTTTAGTACCAGGAAATACCAAACAACTACCGGACATTTTAATTTTTACTACAGAGAGCCAAATACAAGGGTCTTAGCACACATTAAAGCTGGCAGATTCCTTGCAGAAGATTCTGGTCTTTCTTTTAATTTCTCTCGTGAATTTAAAAGTGGTGCTAATATGGGAATATTTTTCTCATTCACTGATATTAGCAAAGAGGAGTTTGGAGAAGGAAGTTTTGACAAAGGATTCTTTTTTAACTTACCAATACAAATGTTTTTTGAGGAGTACTCAAGAGGCATGACAGGCTTTGGTTTGAGACCCCTGACAAGAGATGGGGCGCAACCTCTAATTCATGCTCAGGATCTCTGGAGTACCACTTACGGAGCAAGTATTAATAACATAATGAAAGATTGGGATGACGTTTATGACTAGATATGTATTCTTAATAGTTTCAATACTCTCATCCTGCTCTCAATTACCTTTGGCATATGCTCAAAATTTTTCTGAGGTCAATAAAGTAATTTTTGGATTTCCTGAATACGATATCACTCAAGAGAGGTTTGAAGAATATGAATATAGCTTTGCTAAAGTTAAATTTAACAGAGGCCCTCATTCAATAGTTATCTTAGCTTACATTGATGAAGGCATTTATGAATGGGCAGGTACGGATAACGTAAGGATCTTTACTAAAAACGGCAGAATTATAAAAACTTCTGGTTTAAATACAGATTTTCAGATTCGATCACCTGGCGATCATGTTTTGTTAGCATCTATGAGAGACGATTCTGTTAACAAAAAGTCAAGATTTTCATTGATTACTTCCTTTATTCCATCACTTTGGTCAACCAAACAAACTGAAGTGCAGGAGCACTTTGAAGCCATTGATCTATACAAGCCTGATCTATTTAACGCTACTCTTAGAACCAGCTACACAAGTTACGTAGATGAGCTAGAAAGATTCGGTGAGGCCGTGAATGTCACAGCGATAGAGCAAATAGCCAGCATTGATTCCATTGCCTGGCATGAAAAGAATTACTTTTATGTAGACAGTTCATCAGGAAGAGTTCTCAAATCATCTCAAAAACTTCACCCACGTTTAACTAGGGTATCCATGGAATTCTTTTACAAGTTTTAACTGACCATCTTTTAATGGATAGTAATTCTTAGTAATTCTTAGTAATTCTTAGTAATTAAAGTATTACTTTTTCTCTTTGCATGCTTATTCATGCATTTCTTTTGGACAAAAAAAACCACACCGTCGGGTGTGGTTTTTATATATCTGGACTACTTATTCACTTACTAGTCTTGTACCTGTTGCAGCAATCGGTTGACTGACTGATTGCACAATTTCTTGGACTTGAGTGAAGTCTTGAATTGCTTCTACCTCAACAATGATGTCCTGAAGAATTGCAACGTCTGGCTGAACATATGTTTGGACTATTGATTTATTTCCACCTTCAATATTCGCATCGTATGCTCCTGGGTTATACAATTGATCTAGGTCTAGATCCCATGTTTGATCAATCTCTATCACAAGTCCACCAGCTCTATTTGCCTCTCCATCATACGACCCTGAGTCATAAATAATATTATATTCCAATGCTACCTGTGGAATATCTTGCCCTACGTTGAAGTTAAGACCACCAACAGTACCATCATCTTGATCAGAGTATATTCCACCACCCAAAGTAATAGTTTGAACGTAGTCACCAAGATCATTTGTTATGTCGTACTCGTAATTTCCCTCAGAATCAACATACGTTTGCGTAGTTGTACTTGTATTGGTACTAGTACTAGTATTTGAATTAGTGCTAGTCGATGTTGAAGTATTTGTACTTACGACTTCATTATATGCTGTCAAGGTATTAGTTGTAGTATTAGTGTTAGTACTCGTGTTTACGCCAGGTCTGAATT